>ENA-ORBV01000449-ORBV01000449.1-microbial-mat-metagenome-genome-assembly--contig:-NODE-449-length-94422-cov-10.070274_pt1 | contig 94422 bp, 94 predicted proteins | sample MGYA00237777_ERZ505514 | MGnify/ENA primary metagenome ERZ505514 (study PRJEB26160, sample SAMN06269048) | microbial mat metagenome | isolation source: Oligotrophic lake microbial mat | place...
CCGCCCTGCCCTCCCGGACCGCAAGCCGCGAGCAGTATCGCCGTGCCTGCCACCGCAAGCAGCGCGGCAAGCCGCCGGTTCAAGTAGGCGACCGGGGAGAACACAGAAAAAAGGAAGGCCATGGAAACATCATCCGTCTGGTCGTTGGGGGCGAAGCGCGCGATGGTCGGGCGGAACGCACGCAACCGGGGCGGCGACGCGCTTGCGCCTTCAGCGGCGTGTAAACGAGTGCTATACTACATACATACGCTCATGAATGTAAAGCAAACCCGGTGCCAGCCGGGTTTGCCGAAGCGTTGCGTACACACTTATAAGCCAAAAGGCGGCAATGGCCAGACGCACCAAGGAAGAGGCGCAGGAGACGCGTCACCACATTCTCGACACCGCCGAGCAGGTGTTTCTCGAGAAGGGTGTGTCGCGCACCTCGCTTGCCGACATCGCCGGCGCGGCGGGTCTGACCCGCGGCGCGATTTACTGGCATTTCAAGAACAAGGCGGACCTGTTCCAGGCCATGATGGACCGCGTCGTGCTGCCGATGGAACTGCTGGCAAGGACGGGCGGCGGGCCGGACACCGAAGATCCGCTCGCCCTCGTGCGCGACAGCGCACTGTCGGTGCTGGACCAGATCACCCGCGACCCGCAATGCCAGCGCGTGTTTGAAATCTGCTGCCACAAGGTCGAGTACGTCGATGAAATGCTGCAACTACGTGAACGGCATATCGACTGCCGCGGTGAGTTCCTCGGCCATATCGAGCGCGGCCTGCGCAATGCAGCGAAAAAAGGTTTGCTGGCTGCGGCTGTGAATCCGCGCCACGCCGCCATCGGCCTGCATGCGCTGGTTGACGGCCTGATCATGAACTGGCTGCTCGATCCGAGTTATTTTCCGCTCGCCCGCGCCGCAAAACCGCTCATCGACAGTTACATTGACGGCCTGCGGACACGCGCCGCAGTTGCGCCGCACCGGCCGCGGGTGCGCACCCCTGCGCGCCAGCCCGTCACGACATCTGCAACAGTGCAGCGGCGCCGGCGTATCTCCCGCCCCTGAACCGGGCGCTGCCGCCCATCTGATGCGACGGCAGGTTCGGGCGGGACGGCTTTACGAGCCCTGCGCCCAGCCGCCGCCCAAAGCCTTGAACAAATCGGCAATCGCCGCCCGCTGCGCGCGCAGGCTGTCGGCGCGGCTTTGCTCGGCGGCGAGCAGGTTGCGCTCGACATCGAGCACATCGAGCTGACTTGCCATGCCGTTGTCGTAACGCAGTTTCGCCAGGCCGAGCGCCCGGCGCAGTGCCACGGCGCGCTGGTCTTCGGCATCGAATTGTTGGCGAGTCCTGGTCTGCGCGACGATGGCATCGCGCACTTCCCTGAAGGCGTTCTGGATCGCCTGCCGGTACTGCGCCAGAGCCTGACGCTCGCGCGCCTCGGCGGCATTGACGCCCGCCTCCAGCCTGCCGCCCGCGTAAATCGGCTGGGCTATCGCCGCAGCCAGAGACCACAGCCCGGCGGGTCCTGAGAAGAGGTTGCTCAGCACAGCACTCTGGCTGCCGAGCAGGCCAGTCAGCGAAATCGACGGGAACATGGCGGCCCGAGCCGCGGCGATGCGCGCATTCTGCGCAACGATGCGCTGCTCCGCCTGCACCAGGTCGGGTCGGCGCAGCAGCAGCTCGGAGGGCAGGCCGGTCGGCACCACCAGCGCCGGCGGCTCACCGCCCGAACCGCTGGTGCGTGTGATCGCCCCCTCGTAAATGGCCCTGGGACTGCGACCTAGCAGCACGGCGAGCGCGCTCTCCTGCTGGCTGCGCTGGCGCTCGAGCACGGGCAGTTGCGCGCTCGCCGCCGCGACCTCGGCCTCGATCTGGCGATAATCGAACTCGGAAATCGCACCGACGTCGAGGCGTTTTTTCTGCAAGCCCAGCGACTCTGCGCGCGATGCGAGCGAGCGGCGGTTGGCGGCGATCTGCTCATCGTAGGCACGCAACGCAAAGTAGGCTTGGGCGACGTCGGAAGCGAGGGTGATGCGCACCGTCTCGCCTGCCGATTCGCTCGCCAGCAGGTCGGCGCGCGCCGCGGCGGTGGCATTGCGCAGCCGCCCCCACAGATCGAGCTCGTAGGACACGCTGAGCGCGGCGCGATAATCGTTGTACTCGCGCGGAACGCCGGGAAAGGATGTGGCGGTGCTGCGCGAATTTTGCTGCCGGCTGCGGTTGAATCCGGCTTCGACAGTCGGTGCCTGGTCGGCCCGGGCGAGGCCCACCTGGGCGCGCGCTTCATCGACCCGGGCCACCGCCAGCGTCAGGTTGGCATTGCCGGCCAGCGCCTCCTCGACCAGACGGTCGAGCGCGGCGTCACCGTAAATCTTCCACCATTGGCCGCCGGCTGCAGCGGTGCCGGCCGGTGCGGCCCAGGCGGCGGGAAGATCGACGGCGGGACGCACGTAATCGGGCCGGGCGGCGCATCCGGGCAGCAGGACTGCGCCGGTCGATAGTACAAGTGCGACAGATATGCGCTCAAGCATTTCCGTCCTCCTTTTGTTTCGGCGCCACATGCGGGTTTTGCACCGATTGCGTCATCAGCGTCTTGTGATGATCGATCTCGGTCCGCAGTTCGGTGGTCGAGCGCTTTTCGCCCAGCCGCCTGTCGGTGATGACCTTGAAGAACATCGGCACGAAAAAGATGGCGAGGAAAGTCGCCGCGAGCATGCCGCCCATGACGCCGGTACCGACCGATTGGCGGGCGCCGGCGCCGGCCCCCGACGAGAAAGCCAGCGGCACGACACCGAGAATGAAGGCGAGCGAGGTCATCAGAATGGGACGGAAGCGCAGCCTTGCCGCCTCCAGCGCCGCAGCCGAAGCCGACAGCCCTTCATGCTGCTTCATCGACGCGTACTCGACGATCAGGATGGCGTTCTTCGCGGCAAGGCCGAGCAGTGTCACCAGGCCGATCTGGAAATACACGTCATTGGTCATGCCGCGCAGCCACACCGCGGCGAGCGCGCCGAAGGTGCCGAAGGGCAGCGCCAGCATCACCGACATCGGCAATGACCATTTTTCGTACTGCGCCGCAAGGATCAGGAACACCATGATCGCCGCCAGCATGATGGCGAGGCCCGAGGTGCCGCTGGATTTTTTCTCCTGAAAGGACGCACCGCCCCAGTCAAAGCTGAAATCGGCAGGCAGCACCTCTTTCGACAGGCGCTCGACTTCGGCAATGGCCTGTCCCGAGGACACGCCGGGCGCGCCCTGACCGAACAGCTTCACCGCCGGCAGGTTGTTGAAGCGGTCAAGCGAGTCCGGGCCGGAAGAAAAGCGCACGCTCGCCAGCGCCCTGAGCGGAATCATCTCGCCCTTGTCGGAACGGACATAGACGTCGCCGATCGAATCGGGGCGTTTGCGAAATGAGGGCTCGGCCGACATCAGCACCTGCCAGGTACGGCCGAAGCGGTTGAAGTCGTTGACATAGTAATTGCCCATGGTCGCCGACAGGGTTGCGAACAGGCTGTCTATGGGCACGCCCAGCGCCTTGGCCTTGTCCCGATCAACATCGACCGCCAATTGCGGCACGCTGGCGCGCCACAGGGTCTGCACACCACCGAGCATGGGATCGCTGTTGGCTTTTTGCAGGAACTGCCCCATCACCTCGGCCAGCCGCTGCGAGCCGCCCTCGCCGCGATTCTGGATGTAATACTCGAAACCACCGGCATTGCCGAGGCCGAATATGGGCGGCGGGTTGAAGGCGAGAACCAGCGCTTCCTTGATGTGCGCGGATTTGAAGAACAATTCACCAACGAGCTGCTTCGCCGTGACCTTGCGCTCGTCCCAATGCTGCTGCGTGACGAATATGGTCGCCGCGTTGTTACGATAGCCGCCACCGAGGAAATCGAAGCCGGTGAAAGCGATGGCGTCGCGATTGGCCGGATTGGACTTGATGATGTCGAGCACTTCGCGCACCACCTTGTCGGTGCGTTCGAGCGTGGCGCCATCGGGCAGGATCACCGCGCCGATGTAATAGCCCTGGTCCTCATCGGGCACCAGGCTGCCCGGTGTGCTGCGCCACAAACCGGCGGTAATCGCCACCATCGCGGCAAACAGCACCAGGCCGATGCCGCCGCGGCGGATCATCCAGCCCACGCCGTTGGCGTAACGCCCGGTGACGCGCAGGAACCAGCCGTTGAACCAGGTGAAAAAGCGCCCCGGGGCGCGGTGCTCGCGTTTCAGGATCAGCACGCACAGCGAAGGCGTCAGCGTCAGCGCGACCATGCCGGAGATCACCACCGCGATGGCTATGGTCACCGCGAACTGGCGGTACAACTCGCCGGTGAGGCCGCCAAGGAAGGCGATGGGCACGAACACCGCGCACAGCACCAGCACGATGGCCACCACGGGTCCCGTCACCTCGGTCATGGCCTTGATCGCCGATTCACGCGCCGACAGGTGCTCTTCGTGCATGATGCGCTCGACGTTCTCGAGTACGACGATGGCGTCATCGACGACGATGCCGATCGCCAGCACCATGCCGAACAGCGTCAGCGTGTTGATCGAATAGCCGAGCAGGTACAAGCCGGCGAAGGTGCCGATCAGCGATACCGGTACCGCGGCAAACGGGATCAGCGTCGCGCGCCAGTTCTGCAGGAACAGGAACACCACCAGAAACACCAGCAGCATCGCCTCGCCCAGTGTCTTCACCACTTCACGTATGGACACGGCGACAAAACGCGTGGTGTCGTACACCGCCGCCTGGTTGATGCCATCGGGAAAGCGCTCGGCCATGCCGGCCATCGTCTTGTTGACGGCGTCGGCGACATCAAGCGCGTTGGCGCCCGGCTGCAGGAAAATACCGACCAGCACGGCGGATTTGCCGTTGACGCGACCGATGAAGTCGTAATCCTTGGAGCCGAGCTCGACGCGGGCGACGTCCTTGAGGCGCAGCGTGGTGCCGTTGGCATTGGCACGAATGATGATGTTCTCGAACTCGCGCGCATCGGCAAGCCGGCCCTTGGTCGTCACCGTATAGACGAGCTCCTGCGGTCCGCCCGAGGGCGACTGGCCGACCTTGCCGGCGGCAAACTGGGCATTCTGTTCGTTCAGCGCGGCGATCAGGTCTGAGGGCGTCAGCTTGAGCTGGGTCAGCCGGTCGGGCTTGACCCAGATGCGCATGGCGTAATCCTTGGCGCCAAAAATCTGCACGTTGGTGGTGCCTGAAATGCGCTTCAACTGGTCGAGCACGTTCAGCGTGACGTAATTGCTGATGAACAAGTCGTCATAGCGCCCGTCGGGTGAGGAAAAGGCAATCACCTGCAAAAATGACGACGAGCCCTTTTCAACGCTTACACCGAGACGGCGCACTTCCTGCGGCAAGCGCGCCTCGGCCTGCTTGACGCGGTTATTGACGTTGAGCGCGGCTTTGTCGATGTCGGTGCCGATATCGAACGTCACCTGGATCTGCACCACGCCGTTGGACGAGGAGTTCGAGCTCATGTAGAGCATTTTTTCCACGCCGTTGATCTGGTTCTCCAGCGGCGCGGCGACGGTCTGCTCCAGCACCGAGGCGGACGCGCCGGGGTAGGTTGCGGTAACGGTCACCACCGGCGGGGCGATTTCCGGATACTGCGCGATCGGCAGCACACGCATCGCGGCGAGCCCGGCGATCACGACAAAAATAGAGAGCACCACCGCGAATATGGGGCGGTCTATGAAAAAACGCGAAAACATGGCGCGCCCCCTCAGCTCTTGGCCGGCGCTTTGCCCGCGCCCTCGCCGGATTTGGCGGGCGCCGCGGGCGCACCCGGGGAACCTTTCGCAGCATTCGGATCGGCGATGCGCACCGGCGCGCCGGGGCCGATTTTCATCACGCCGTCAACAATCAGCTTGTCGCCGGCCTTGAGGCCCGAGTTGATTATCCAAGCCTCGCCAGCCCAGTCGCCCACGCTGACCGGCCGTATTTCCGCCTTGCTCTCTGCGTTGACGAGGTAAACAAATTTGCCCATCGGGCCGTCAAGCACGGCGCGTTGCGGCACCAGGATGGCGTCGGGGCGCTGCGCACCCTTGAGCGTGACCCGCACATACTGGCCCGGACGCAGCAAGCCGGCGCCATTGGGCAGTTCGGCACGGGTCTCGCTGGTGCCGGTGTTGCCCGAGACGCGCACGTCGGCGAAATTGAGCTTTCCCGACCGGGCGTAGTTCACGCCGTCGGCAAGCTTGATGGTGACCTCGAACTGCCCGTCCTTGGGCAGTACCAGCCGGCCGGCCTCGGATTCGCGCACCAGCTTCAGGCGCTCCTCGTCGGGAATGCCGAACAGCACGTAGATGGGGTCGATCTGCGACACCGTGGTGAGCAGTACATCAGGGCCGGACACGTAGGTTCCCTCCGAACGTTGCGCGCGGCCGGCAATGCCCGATACCGGCGCTTCGACCCGGGTGTAACCAAGGTTGAGACGCGCATCGGCGAGGTTGGCGCGCGCGGTTTTCACATCCGCATCGGTCACCTGCTCGGCGGAAGCCGCATCGTCATAATCCTTCTGGCTGGCGGCCCTGGCTTCGTACAAGGGCTTGAGGCGCTGGGTGTTGCGCCTGGCCTGGGCCAGTTTCGCCTCGGCGCTGGCGACGGCGGCCTCGGCGCGTGCCAGCGCGACCTCGAAGGGCGCAGTGTCGAGGCTGAACATCGATTCGCCCCGTGTGACACTGCCACCTTCGCGGTAATTGCGCTTTTGCAGGATGCCGGTGACGCGTGCGCGCACTTCCACTTCGCGCGAGCCGGCGGTCTGTCCGACGTATTCGAAACTCGCCGGAACGCTCTTTGTTTCGACGCTGACCACGGCCACCTCGGCCGGCGGCATGCCGCCGGGCGGCGGGGACCCTGTCGGCTGGCAGCCACTCAACAGCGAGGCGAGGATGCCCGGAACCAGCACCGCGGCAAGACTGGCGGTGCAACGGGGAAATACGCGGACAAGAAATACGCGGACAATCATGGTGCAACCTTTCTCGCAGAGGCGGCCCGGCGGGATCACCGCAGGCGCTTTTTTAGGCGCACGCAGCCCAAGTGCGGGCACGCGCGAAAGCGCATGGTACATACATTCGTGCATGTATGTAAAGTATGTCTTTCGGACTGGCGGCCAAAGAAAAACGGCGGACCGAGGTCCGCCGTTTTAGTGCCGCCTGGCTTTCGATCCGGCTCAGGCGGCGCGCTTTTTCTCCGCCTGCTTCAATGCCGCCGCCTTGGCGTGCAACTGGGCGTAGGCCTGGTGCGCCGCGCCCTCGGCATCGCCGACGTGAATGGGCAGACCCATGTCCGACAACACCGAACCGAGCGCCGACAGGCACAGCATGACGTTCTCGGGCTTGCACGAGTAACCCATCAGGCCGAAACGCCAGATCTTGCCGGCAAGCGGGCCGAGTCCGGCGCCGATTTCCAGGTTGAACTCGTTGAGCAACGTCTTGCGTACCTCCGCCTCGCGCGACATGATGCTCTCGGGAATGTGCACGGCGTTCATCTGCGGCAGTCGCGCGGCTTCCTTGACCAGGAACTTCAGGCCCATCGCCTCGAGTCCGGCCAGCAGTGCGAGGTGGTGGCGCTGGTGGCGCGCCCAGGAATTTTCGATACCCTCTTCCTTCAGGATCAGCAGGGCTTCGTGCAGCGCGTACAGGCTGTTGGTCGGCGCCGTATGGTGATAGGTGCGGCTGGTGTTGCCCCAGTAGCCGGTCAGGAGGTTCATATCCATGAACCAGGAATGGATCTTGTCCTTGCGCGATTTGACGTGTTCGACCACGCGGTCGGAGAAGGTCACCGGCGACAGGCCGGGGGTGCAGGACAGGCACTTCTGGCTGGCCGAGTAGGCGGCGTCGATTTTCCATTCATCCACCAGCACCGGCGTGCCGGCGAGCGAGGTGACGCAATCGACGATGGCGAGCGTATTGTACTTGTGTGCGATTTCGACCAGTGTCTTGGCATCCGACTGCACGCCGGTGGACGTTTCGGCATGGATGAAGGCGATGACACGCACATCGGGATTTTTTTTCAGCGCATCCTCGAGTTTTTGCGGATCGACCTGCTCACCCCAGGCGTCCTCGACAATGATCGGAATGCCGCCGGCGCGCTCGACGTTCTCGATCATGCGGCCGCCGAACACGCCGTTGCGACAGACGATGACCTTGTCACCGGGCGCAACCATGTTGACGAAGCAGAATTCCATTCCGACCGAGCCGGGACCGGACACCGGGAACGTCAGCTGGTTCTTGGTCTGGTAAACGTAGCGCAGCAGGCCTTTGAGTTCTTCCATCATCTCGACAAACACCGGGTCGAGATAGCCGATGGCGGGCAGGCTCATCGCCGCCATCACGCGCGGGTTGATCTCGGACGGGCCAGGGCCGAGCAGCGTGCGCTGGGGTGGGTGGAAGGAAGTAATGCGTTTTACCGGGGCAAATTCGTTCATGGCGTCACCTAGCAGGGGGTTTCCGAAAAGATTGTCATCATCTCCGCGTGATTTCACGCGGATGGGTTTCATCGTTGCCGCTTCATTCAGCACTTCCACGGCGGCGACCCGGCCTTCTGTCACATGCTCGACTTCCATGGCCCAGCGCGACGGCACATAACCGCATTTGACCCAATTGTTGACCACAGCGCGATCGAGGCGAAAACGGCGGGCGACTTCGGCCTGGCTACCGAAAATGGCTACTAGACGTTCAGCACAATTCATGGGCTGAATTTTACCGTGTAAAGCTTAGCTTGACAAACCGCGCTTGCTGCGTCGCAGCAACAGGCTTTACACCGCTTTCAGACTGAACATCTTGTCCGGGAATTCCGGAAAATTGTCTTCTGGATCAAATGCTTTGTCACCATCAGCCTGGGGTACGCCGGAGGCCTGGGCGGCGGCAAAATCGAACAAAGCCGGGTCCATGAGGTGGGAGGGCCGGATATTGGCCAGGCTGCGAAAAATACTCTCGACGCGTCCGGGATGGCGTTTTTCCCACTCCTGCAGCATGGCCTTGATCTGTTTGCGTTGCAGCGTGGCCTGGGAGCCGCACAGGTCGCAGGGAATGATGGGAAACCGCTTTTCCACGGCATACGCCTCAAGGTCCGCTTCACTGACGTAGGCGAGCGGACGAATGACCACATGCTTGCCATCATCGGAAACCAGTTTGGGCGGCATCGCCTTCAGCTTGCCGCCATGAAACATGTTCAGGAACAGCGTCTCGAGGATGTCGTCACGGTGGTGGCCGAGCGCAATCTTGGTGGCGCCGATCTCCCCGGCGACGCGGTAAAGCACGCCGCGACGCAACCGCGAGCACAGCGAGCACATGGTCTTGCCCTCGGGAATCAGGCGCTTCACCGTCGAGTAGGTGTCCTGCACGGCGATCTGGAACGGAATACCCAGCGCGCCCAGGTAACCGGGCAGCACGTGCTCGGGAAAACCCGGATGACGCTGGTCGAGGTTGACCGCGACCAGCTCGAACGGCACCGGCGCTTTTTCGCGCAACTGCATCAGGATATCGAGCAGGCCATAACTGTCCTTGCCGCCTGAGAGGCAGACCATGATGCGGTCGCCGGCTTCGATCATGTTGAAATCGCCGACCGCCTGCCCGACCTGGCGGCGCAGGCGCTTGGCAAGTTTGTTCGCCTCGTACTGCTCTTTGCGCGGGCGGGTGTGATCCGCAGTATTCATATGCTTACGCTCCGGCCACCGTCCACGGCGATGATCTGCCCGGTCACATACGGCGCCTCGGCAATGAGAAAATAAACAGCGCGCGCAAGGTCATCCGGCTCACCGGCACGCTTGAGCAGCGTGTGCGACACAATGCGCTGGCGCGATACCTCGTCAAACGCATCATCTTCGGGCCACAGTATGGGACCCGGTGCGACGCCGTTTACGCGAATGTCCGGCCCCAGCTCGCGCGCCAGCGAACGCGTCATCCCGGCGAGGCCGGCCTTGGCGATGCTGTACACGACGTAATTTTTCAGCGGCCTCTCGGCGTGGATGTCGGTGATGTTGACGATGCAGCCGCCGGCTTTCTTGAGATGGGGGGCTGCGGCCTGCGCCAGAAACAGCGGCGCCTTGAGATTGGTGCCGATCAAGTCGTCCCAGTGTTCATCGCTGATATCACCGACCGGCGTCGGAAAAAAACTCGACGCATTATTGACCAGCGCATCGATGCGGTCGAAACGGACGACGGTGTTACGGACGATTTCGGCAAGGCCGGCGATATCGAGCAGGTCAGCCCTGACCAGGGCGACCGAGTCCTTGCGCGACGCGTTCAATTCGGACTGCAGCGCGACAGCATCCGGCTCTGCGCTTTTGTAATGCAGCATCAGATTGGCGCCGGCAGCGTGCAGCCGGCGCGCAATGGCCGCACCGACGCGCCGCGCCGCTCCGGTCACAATGACTGTCTTTCCTGCAAGATTCTGCTCCATGATGTTGTGGATTCTACCGGATTGGGTCACCATCTTCCCCACCAGTTCCCTCTATGAACCTACCCGAACCCACGGCCGAAGCGCGCAGCCACAGCGAGCGCCTGGCACGCCATATACGCGAGGACGTCGCCCGTTGCGGCGGCTGGATTTCGTTTGCGCGTTACATGGAACTGGCCCTGTACGCGCCCGGCCTCGGCTATTACACCGCCGGGGCGCGCAAACTCGGGGCGGGTGGTGATTTCGTTACGGCGCCCGAACTCTCACCGCTGTTCGGCCAGACGCTGGCCCGCCAGGTGGCGCAGGTGCTCGGCCTCGGGTTCGACACCGTGCTCGAACTGGGCGCCGGCTCGGGTGCGCTCGCTGCGGCGCTGCTCGAAACGCTGCAGACCGTCGATGCACTGCCGCGGCAGTACCTGATCCTCGAGGTCAGTCCGGATTTGCGCGAACGCGAGCGCGACCTTCTCGCCGCGCGTGTACCCCATTTGCTCGAGCGCGTTGCCTGGATCAACCAGTTGCCGCACGGGTTCGAGGGTCTGGTCATCGCCAACGAAGTGCTGGACGCGATGCCCACCCATCTCGTGCGCACCACCGATCATGGCGTGGTCGAGGCCGGCGTAGTCGCAAGCGCCGCCGGCTTCGCCATGGCTGACAGGCCAGCCGGCGACGACTTGCTGCAGCAGGCGGCGGCGCTGGCACTGCAGCCAGGCACGACCACGGAAATCCAGCTCGTTGCGCAAGCCTTCATGCACAGCCTCGGCACGACACTGGCGCGCGGGATCGCGTTGTTCTTCGACTACGGCTTTGCCGCGAGTGAGTACTACCATCCGCAGCGAACCAGCGGAACCCTGATGTGCCATTACCGGCATCATGCGCATGACGACCCGTTCTTCCTGCCCGGCCTGCAGGACATCACGACCCACGTTGATTTCAGCGCCATCACTGCGGCGGGCGCACGCGGCGGGCTGGACCTCGCCGGCTACGTCACGCAGGCGCAGTTTCTGATCAATTGCGGCATAACCGAAGTACTGGCGCAAACCTCTCCCGACGACGTAAAGCGCTATGCCCCGCTCGCCGGCGCCGCCAACCGCCTGCTCTCCCCGGCCGAGATGGGTGAATTGTTCAAAGTCATTGCCTTCAGCAAGGGCGTGGACGCGGCGCTTGCCGGTTTTGCCGCCGGCGACCGCAGCCACACCTTGTAAGCACCGAGGCACGCCGGATCATGGAAATCCTTTCCGCCACCATCCTGCTATTGCTGGTGCTCGACCCCGTCGGCAACGTCCCGTCCGTCCTGGCGGCGCTGAAGAATGTCGCCACGGCACGCTGGCGCATTGTGGTGCTGCGCGAGTGTGCAATCGCCTATGCGGTGTTGCTCGCGTTCATGTTCGGCGGGCGCCGCTTCCTGGACATTCTCGGACTGACCGATACCGCTCTGGAAATCGCCGGCGGCGTGATCCTGTTTTTGATCGCACTGAAGATGGTCTTCGGCGAATCAGACAAGCTTTTCGGCGACGCCCCCGAGGGTGAACCGCTGGTTGTCCCGATTGCCATACCGTTCACCGCAGGCCCATCGGCCATGGCAACGGTGCTGCTGATGGCCTCGCGCGACCCGCAGCATATTGCCGCCTGGGTCGGCGCATTGACGATCGCCATGATGATCACCACGGCTGTGCTGGTCAGTGCGCGGCGGGTCAGCCTCGCGCTGGGGGTGCGCGGCGTGGTCGCGATAGAACGGTTGATGGGTTTGTTGTTGTCGGCCATTGCGGTACAAATGCTGCTCACCGGCATCGAGCGCTTTGTCGGGCAATTACGCTAGTGCGCCCCGCTCGCGGCAATTTGCGGCTGTTCCTCCTCGCCACCGCAATATTGTCGGCACTTCCGGGCGCGACCGCCGCCGCACCTGACGCAGCACCGGCCGTGGCCGAGGCGAAGAAGCGCTGGTCGCAAAGCGCGCACGGCCCGATGCTCGAGCGCATTCTGCCGCCGGGTTTCGAAACCGGGCAATTGCCGCAGCCAGAGTCGCGCGGCGCGCAACTGATGCTGCAGTACTGCGTGCAATGCCACAACCTGCCCAATCCGGCCATGCATCAGGCCGGCAAGTGGCCGACCGTCCTCGACCGCATGGTGGTTCGCATGCAGGGCAAGGGCAACATGGGCACGCTGATGCGCGACATGATGGCGGGCGTCGCGGCGCCCTCGGAGGAGGAAACAAAGTTCCTCCGCGCCTACCTGAAGCGCAATGCCCTTACGCCGCTAGATCCGAAAAAAGTGCCCGGCATCTATACACCGCAAGCCCAGTCATTCCGGCTTGCCTGCCAGCAATGCCATGCGCTGCCCGATCCGCAGCGCTATACCGCGCAGCAATGGCCGGCGGTGGTTGCGCGCATGGAAAAGAACATGGCCTGGATGAACCGCGTGGTCGGCAACCGCACCGACCCGACCGAACCGCAACTGCGCGTAGATGAGATCATCGACTTTCTCGTGCGCAACGCGAAAAAAGGCTGAGGCCCCGGCCTCCGCTCAGTCGAGCTTCGCGCCGACGGCCTTGATGATTTTCGCCCACATGGCGATATCGGACTTGATCTGCGCGGCGAATTGCTCCGGCGTGTTGGCGACCGGATCGATGGCGTCCCTGGCGAGCCGCGCCTGGAAGTCCGGGCGGCCGAAGCTGCCTTTTGTTGACGCGTGGCAATGCTTGACCTGTGCGCGTTCGCTTACTTCCGGCGAATCTTGCGTATCGCGGCGATCTGCGCCGCCATCATTGCAAACTCCGACTGCGCACGCGCCATGTCGAGGTCGCTCTTGGCATTGGCCATGGCGTCCTGGGCGGCTTTTTGTGCTTCGAGGGCCTTGGCTTCGTCGAGGTCGTGGCCGCGGATGGCCGTATCAGCCAGCACGGTGACGACATTGGGCTGTACTTCGAGCACGCCGCCGGCGACAAAAATCAACTGCTCTTCGCTGCCGTCAGCCGGCTTGATGCGCACCGCGCCGGGCTTGATGCGGGTGATGAGCGGCGTGTGCTTCGGATATATGCCCAGTTCGCCGGCCTCACCGGGCAGGACCACGAACTCGGCCTCACCGGAGAATATCTGCTCTTCGGCGCTGACTACATCGACATGTATGGTGTGGGCCATAAGATCCTAATGAATGGTGAATAGTGAACAGGCAATGGTGGAAGCTCCGCGACAGGCGCTACGATTCACCATTTCCTATTTCCCATTTACTGCATCGTCTTGGCTTTTTCGACCGCTTCTTCGATGCCGCCGACCATGTAGAAGGCCTGCTCCGGCAGGTGGTCGTACTCGCCGGCGACAATCGCCTTGAAGCCTTTGATCGTCTCTTTCAGCGGCACGTATTTGCCGGGCGAGCCGGTGAACACCTCCGCCACGTTGAACGGTTGTGACAGAAAGCGCTGGATTTTACGGGCGCGGGCCACTGCCGTTTTGTCTTCGGGCGAGAGCTCGTCCATGCCCAGAATCGCGATGATGTCGCGCAATTCCTTGTAGCGCTGCAGCGTCTGCTGCACGGCGCGCGCGGTGTTGTAGTGCTCTTCGCCGACGACATGCGGGTCCATCTGGCGGCTGGTGGAGTCGAGCGGGTCGACGGCGGGGTAGATACCCAGCGAGGCGATGTCGCGCGACAACACCACGGTGGAATCAAGGTGGCCGAAGGTGGTCGCAGGCGACGGGTCGGTCAGGTCATCGGCAGGCACGTAAACGGCCTGGATCGAGGTGATCGAACCGGTCTTGGTGGAAGTGATGCGCTCCTGCAGGCGGCCCATTTCCTCGGCCAGCGTCGGCTGGTAACCCACCGCCGACGGCATACGGCCGAGCAGCGCGGACACTTCGGTACCGGCCAGCGTAAAGCGGTAAATGTTGTCGACAAAGAACAGTACATCACGGCCTTCGTCACGGAAGGCTTCGGCCATGGTCAGTCCGGTCAGCGCGACGCGCAGGCGGTTGCCCGGCGGCTCGTTCATCTGGCCGTACACCAGGGCCACCTTGTCCAGAACGTTGGAGTCCTTCATCTCGTGGTAGAAGTCGTTGCCCTCGCGGGTACGCTCGCCCACGCCGGCGAACACCGAGTAACCGGAGTGCTCGATGGCGATGTTACGGATCAGTTCCATCATGTTCACGGTCTTGCCGACACCGGCGCCGCCGAACAGGCCGACCTTACCGCCTTTTGCGAAAGGACAGATCAGGTCAATAACCTTGATGCCCGTCTCCAGCAACTCTTGCGAGGGTGAGAGGTCTTCGTACCGGGGCGCCATGCGGTGGATGGACGCGGTCTTCTCGGCGCCGATGGGACCGGCCTCGTCGATCGGGCGACCCAGCACGTCCATGATGCGGCCGAGCGTCTTGGGGCCGATAGGCACGTTGATCGGGTTGCCGGTGTTGACCACCTTCATGCCGCGGCGCAGTCCGTCGGACGAGCCGAGAGCGATGGTGCGCACGATGCCGTCGCCGAGTTGCTGCTCGACTTCGAGCGTCAGGCCGATCTCGTCCATCTTGAGGGCGTCATAGATCTTGGGTATCTGGTCGCGCGAAAACTCGACGTCTATAACGGCGCCGATGCACTGAACAATGGTTCCTTCGTTCATGGTCATTTCCTAAAAGATCAAATTCTTTCACCACGGAGAACACAGAGAGCACTGAGAAATCTTTTTTTCATCTGCTTAGCTCTGTGTTCTCGGTGATCTCTGTGGTGCATGCTTTTAAATCAAACAGCCGCCGCGCCGGCGACGATCTCCGACAGCTCTTTGGTAATGGCGGCCTGGCGCGTCTTGTTGTAGATCAGCGTCAGTTCCTCTATTACGCTGCCGGCGTTGTCGCTGGCGGCCTTCATCGCGACCATGCGCGCCGACTGTTCGGAGGCCATGTTCTCGGCGACGCCCTGGAAAATCAGCGACTCAACATAACGCGTCAGCACCTGGTCGAGCACTGACTTGGCATCCGGTTCGTAGATGTAGTCCCAGGAGCCGTTGGGAACGCCGATCCGCTCGCCGGACAGGGGCAGCAACTGCTCCATGACCGGTTCCTGCTTCATGGTGTTGATGAACCTGGTGTAGAACACCACCAGCCGGTCGAAACGATCATTGGTGTAGCCGTCGAGCATGGTCTTCAGCGCGCCGATCATTTTTTCCATGTTCGGCCTGTCACCCATCTGGATGACGTGCGAAACCACGTCCGCACCGAGGCGCTGCATGAAACCGAAGCCCTTGTTGCCGATGGCGCAGACCTCGAATTTCTCGCCCTCCGACTCCCATTCTTTCATCTTGTTCAGGGCCAGACGCAGCACGTTGGTGTTGAGGCCGCCGCACAAACCCTTGTCGGTGGTAATGACGATGATGCCGACTTTTTTGACCGAGTCGCGCTCGACCAGGAACGGGTGGCGGTATTCGGGGTTGGCATGGCTGATGTGCGCCGCGACGTTACGGATTCTCTCGGCGTACGGCCGCGCCGCGCGCATGCGGTCCTGCGCCTTTCGCATTTTCGAGGCCGCGACCATTTCCATTGCCTTGGTGATCTTGCGCGTGTTTTGCACGCTCTTGATCTTGGTGCGTATTTCTTTTGAACCGGCCATTTCTGCGCCTTGTCGGTTAGCTATTCACCACGCCCCGGCAAGTGCCGGGGCCGGAGGGTTTCAGTACGTGCCGTTTTTCTTGAAGTCCTTGATGGCCTCGTGCATCGTCGCTTCGTCTTCCTTGGACAAATCCTTGGTCTCCTCGATATTCTTGACGAGAGCGGCGTACTTGCCCTTGAGGAAGGCGCGCATCGCGCGCTCGGCGGCCAGCGCCTTTTTCACGTCGATGTCATCGAAGTAGGCGTTGTTGACGGCGAACAGCGTCAGTGCCATTTCCCAGACCTGCAGCGGCTCGTACTGCGGCTGCTTCATCAGCTCGGTCACAAGGCGGCCGCGTTCGAGCTGCTTGCGCGTGGTTTCATCGAGGTCGGAGGCGAACTGCGCGAAGGCGGCCAGTTCACGGTATTGCGCCAGCGACAGGCGCACACCGCCGCCGAGCTTCTTGATGATCTTGGTCTGCGCCGCGCCACCAACGCGCGACACCGAGATGCCGGCGTTGATGGCCGGACGGATACCGGCATTGAACAGGTCGGTCTCAAGGAAGATCTGGCCGTCGGTGATCGAGATCACGTTGGTCGGCACGAAGGCGGTCACGTCACCGGCCTGGGTCTCGATCACCGGCAGCGCGGTCAACGAACCGGTCTTGCCCTTGACGGCGCCCTTGGTGAATTTCTCGACATATTCCGCATTGACGCGCGCGGCACGCTCGAGCAGCCGGCTGTGCAGGTAGAACACATCGCCCGGATAGGCTTCGCGTCCGGGCGGACGGCGCAGCAGCAGCGACACCTGGCGGTAGGCCCAGGCCTGCTTGGTCAGATCGTCATAAACAATCAGCGCGTCCTGTCCGCGGTCGCGGAAGTATTCGCCCATGGTGCAACCCGAGTAGGGTGCGATGAACTGCATCGCCGCGGACTCGGAAGCCGTGGCGGCAACGACGATGGTGTACGCCATGGCGCCGTGCTCTTCGAGTTTTTTCACCACGTTCACGACCGACGAGGCCTTCTGGCCGATCGCGACGTAAATGCAGATCAGGTCCTTGCCCTTCTGGTTGATGATTGCGTCAATGGCGACGGCGGTCTTGCCGGTCTGGCGGTCTCCGATGATCAGCTCTCGCTGGCCGCGGCCGACCGGCACCATGGCGTCGATGGACTTGAGGCCGGTCTGGACCGGCTGCGACACCGACTGGCGCTCGATGACACCGGGCGCGACCTTTTCGATAACGTCGGTCATCTTGGCGTTGACCGGGCCTTTGCCGTCGATCGGCTGGCCGAGCGAGTTGACGACGCGGCCGATGAGCTCGGGGCCGACCGGCACGTCCAGGATGCGGCCCGTGCACTTGACGGTGTCGCCCTCGGAAATGTGCTCGTAAGCGCCCAGAATAACGGCACCGACGGAGTCGCGTTCGAGGTTCAAGGCGAGGCCGAAGGTGTTTTGCGGGAACTCGAGCATCTCGCCCTGCATCACGTCCGACAGGCCGTGGATGCGGCAGATGCCGTCGGTTACCGACACCACCGTGCCCTGGGTGCGGATGTCCGCGGAGAGCGCGAGGTTCTGGATCTTGCTGCGGATCAGGTCGCTGATTTCAGAGGGGTTCAATTGTTGCATGGTAGGTTCCTTCAGATTTCGTGATTCGTTTCGGCAGCGTCAGCTGTTGAGCAGGCCGGTGCCCATGGCGGCGAGCTTGCCGCGAACCGAGCCGTCGATGACCTCGTCGCCAACCACCACGCGCGCACCGCCGATGAGATCGCGGTCGATGCTCACCTGCGGGTTGATCTTGCGTTTGAAGCGCGCTTCCAGGCCGGTCACCAGGCCCGCAAGCTGCGCAGCGTCGAGGGCGTAGGCGGTGGTGATATGCGCATCGACCACACCCTCGCGCTCGTTCTTGAGTGCTTCGAACTGCGAAAAAATCTCGGGCAGCAGGGTCAGACGGCCATTTTCGATCAACAGCTGAACGAAGTTCTTTGCCTCCCCCGCGAGTCCGCCGGGGGCAAGCGACATGAACAGAGACTGCAATTGCGCCTCGTCCAGGTCGTACTTGGACAGGCAGGCCTGCATGTCCGGATTCGACGCAGCCAGGGCGAGGGTGCCGAGCATGCCAGACCATTCGCCAAGCCCCCCGCCGGCATCGGCAAGACGGAAAACGGCTTCGGCATACGGCCGCGCGAGGGTAGCGATTTCGGCCATGGCGGCTTACAGCTCCCGTTGCAGCTGGTTGAGGAGGTCGGCGTGCGCCGCGGCGTTGACTTCACGCTGCAGGATTTTCTCGGCTCCGCTGACCACCAGGGCCGACACCTGTTTGCGCAGGGCTTCCTTGGCGCTCGACACCTCCTGCTCGATCTCGGCCCTGGCTCCGGCGATGAGGCGGTCGCCCTCGACATTGGCCGAGCTTTTGGCTTCCTCGATTATCTGCACGGCGCGCTTGTCGGCCTGCGCGATGATCTCGGCGGCACGCGTACGCGCCCTGCCCAGCTCTTCGGTCGCCAGCTTGCCAGAGGACTCCAGTTGCAGCTTGCCCTGCTCGCCGGCGGCGAGGCCGTCGGCGATCAGCTTCTGGCGCTCCTCGATCGCCCTCATCAGCGGCGGCCACACGAACTTGACCGTAAACAGGATGAAGACCGCGAACGATATCGCCTGTGCGATCAGTGTGAAGTTCATGTTCATATTCGAATTCCCTGGCGGCACCGGTCCGCTTGCGACGGTCCGGCTTGGCGGTCGGATTACTTAGGGATGACGGCGAGCAGCGGGTTACCGAACGCGAACAGCATCGCCACACCAACGCCGATGATGAACGATGCATCGATCAGGCCGAGCAGCAGGAACACCTTGGCCTGCAGTTGCGGAATCAGTTCCGGCTGGCGGGCGGCGCCCTCGAGGAAGCGGCTGCACATCAACGCCACGCCGATGCACGCGCCCATGGCGCCCAGCCCGACGATCAGGCCGATGCCGATACCCGTGTAGGCCTGAATCATGGCCAGTGCTTGAATCTTATCCATCGTAATGTCCTCTCTTGAACGAAATGAAGGTTGTAAAACGGTTAATTAACGGTCAAAGGCTTCGCTGCGCCATCGCGGTCAGACACAGCCGGCATTTCAATGTGACTCATGCGCCATCGAGATATAGACGACGGTGAGCATCATGAAAATGTAGGCCTGCAGCACGACGATCAGAATATGGAATATCGACCAGCCGATGCCCAGGATGGCACCAAAGAACGCGCCGCTGATGCTGGTCGCCGCCCAGAGCCACAACAGCAGAAAAATGATCTCGCCCGCATACATGTTGCCGTACAGGCGCAGCGAGTGCGAAAGCGGCTTGGACACGTACTCGACGAGGTTGAACAGAAAATTGAAGGGCCACAGCAGCGGATTGGAACCGAAGGGCGCGCAGAACAATTCGTGTATCCATCCACCCAGCCCCTTCACGGCAATGGAGAAATAAATCATCAGGAACCACACCGCCAGGGCGAGCGCGAAAGTGGTGTTGATGTCCGATGTCGGCACCAGCCGGAACTCTTCCTGATGAAAGACATTGGTGAGGACCCAGGCCATGATGTCCACCGGCAGGAAGTCCATCGCGTTCATCAGCAGCACCCAGACGAACACCGTCAGCGCCGTTGGCGCGACAAAGTCGCGCTTGCCGTGGAACATGCCCTTGACCTGATCGTCGATAAACACAAACAGCAGTTCGACAAAAGCCTGGCGCTTGTTCGGCACGCCAGAGGTGGCGCCGCGCACCACCCACCAGATAAAGCCCATGCCGATGACACCGAGCAGCGCCGAGACAACCAGCGAGTCGATGTGGATGGTCCAGAACGGACCTTCGCCGACCTGGCGCGTGGCGAACGTGAGGTGGTGATTGATGTATTCGGTGGGGGTAAGGGTGCCGGAAGCCATCTTGATTTCTTAGTCTCTGATTCTAATTGTCTTGATTTCAGTGTCTTAAATTCAGCGTCTTCGTCTTAATTGTCGCGAACCATAATTGCCATGCTGAACATCAATACCGTGACTGCAAACGACCCGAGTAGCAGCAAGGGCACGACTTCCCTGTAGAGCATCATGACCAAGCCGAGTTGCCCGAAAATCAGGATGAACTTGCTGGCCTCCGCCCTGAACAGCGAGCGAAGCACATCCCCTGCAGTCTGCCCCTTGCGCCGCCGCGACGCGAACCGGCCATATACATAGCCGGCAGTGACATTGACGAGCCCCCCGAGAAGGGCCGATACCGCGCCGTGATGGCCAAACCAGACCCAGCCCAACCCGGCCAGCATCAGACTTGCATAAAGCTGCCACTTCAGAACGGTGCGGATTGGCTTGTTCTCTATCAGGAAAGCCATTTTCACCCGCGAGCAAACCGCAGAATTATAAGGGCTCGCCCATTTGCAGTCAAAAAATCATCCGGCGCAGCACAAACGACCGGCACTGGCGGCGACACCCGCATCGTCAGCCGGCGTAATCGGCGGCGACACGGATGTCGGCCTTGCCCACCGATTCGATTTCGCAACTGAGCACATCGCCGGGCTTGACCGGGCCGACGCCCTCCGGCGTGCCGGTGAAAATGATATCGCCCGGGTGCAGCGTGTAAAAGCTCGAGGCGTACTCGATCAGTTTGTGCACGTCGTACACCAGTTTGTCGGTATTGGAACTCTGGCGTGCCTCGCCGTTGACCTTGATCGACAGATTGAGCTTGTTCGGATTGGCCACCTCATCTTTGGTAATAAGCCAGGGGCCGCAAACCGCATAAGTGTCCACTGACTTACGAAAACTGGGCAACTCCGGTCCGCGAATCGTCATATCGAGGCCCATGGCATAGCCGGCAACGTAATCGAGGGCGTCTTCCTTTTTGACCTTATTGCAGGTCTTGCCGATGATCACTGCCAGTTCGATCTCGTGGTCATTGCGCCGGTCGGGCCAGCGCAATACGATCTCCTCGCCAAAGCCGATCAGCGCGCTGTTGGCCTTGAGAAACAGGCCCCAGTCCCAGATGTTCTTGTTCTTGATCTCGCGGCCATGGGCGATGCCCTGGTCCTTTTCCGCCTCGTCGATGTGCGCGTGGTAGTTAATCGGCGCATTGACGATCTTGGTCGGATTGGCGACCGGCGATTTGAACCTGACGGCGCTGACCGGCTTTTTCGCCGCCCCAGGCTCGAGCTCGCGCACGCGGGCGATGATCTTGTCGAGGTTGGCGATCAGCAGATCGCCCATGGGCAGGGGCCAGCGCACGGCGGGCAGCAGATCCAGCGCAGCGGTCACATCCAGCACTTCATCGCCCTTGATCAGGCCGAGGCGGTCGTTGTCATAGCGGCAGAGTTTCATTTCAGGGACTCGCAAAAAAGGAATGGGGGCCACCCCGGAGGGCGCTGGGGCAGGGCGGTTTTGTCGTCGATTTGAAGGCGGCTGCAAGCATAGTCGAATTTGCACCGGCAGTCACAAGCGGCCATGGGCCGCTAGGCTAGAATAGGCACCCACTGATCCGGGCATGCAGATCCGGCCAATTTCCGAGGACAACACAATGAACAATTTCGCGCGCGCAATCGCCGGTATCACCGCCACCATCGGCATGCTGCTATGTATTGCGCCAGCCATGGCACAGGCCGATTACCCCAACAAACCCATCCGGCTGATCATCGGTTTTCCGCCCGGGGGTTCCACCGACATCGTCGGACGCATCGTCGCGATCAAGCTGAGTGAACGCCTCGGCCAGCAGGTGATCGTCGAAAACCGCGGTGGCGCCGGCGGTACCATTGGCGCCGACCTCGCGGCCAAGGCTGCGCCCGACGGCTACACCCTCACCATCGGCACCACCAGCACCCATGCGGTGGCGGCGGGCGCTTACTCCAAGCTGCCCTACGACCCGGTCAGACATTTCGCGCCGGTATCGCTGGTGGCCATCACGCCCTACCTGCTGGTGGTCAATCCGCAGGTGCCGGCAAACTCCCTCGCCGAACTGGTGACGCTGGCAAAAAGCCAGCCGGGCAAGCTCAATTACGCCTCGGCCGGCAACGGCTCGACCACCCATCTTGCGATGGAAATGCTCAAGGATGCGGCCAAGATCAACCTCGTCCATATCCCGTACAAGGGTAACGGTCCAGCCGACATCGCCATTCTTGCCAACGAAGTGCAGTCCATATTCGGCTCCATGCCGGCGCTGCTGCAAAACGCCAAGGCCGGCAAGATCCGCGCGCTTGCGGTCGGCACCACGCGCCGCTCACCGTCGTTGCCCGATGTACCGACGGTGGCCGAACTGGGTTACCCCGGATTTGAAGCGGCGTTATGGCTGGGCGTGCTGGCACCGGCCGGTACGCCGCAGCCCATCATCGACCGCCTCAATCGCGAAATCACCGCCATCGCTGCGACCGCGGACTTCAAATCGCTGATGGACAAGAACGGCGCCGATGCCATCAGCAACACGCCGGAACAATTCGCCACCATGATCCGCAACGAGGTCGAGCGCTACACCAAGGTAGTCAAAGCGATCGGCGTCAAGCTCGACTGAGCGCGCCGAACGACAAGGGCAATCGCCCCGAAAGCCCCGTCTGGCGGGGCTTTCGGGGCGATTTGCATTTTTACGCGGCTTTTTGGCGGTTGGTTTCGAACCCGCTTTCGGTCCCGAGCACCGCAGCCGGGTGCTTGAGATCTTCCTGCCACAGCAGCGACTCCATGAATATGTTCAGCGGCTGGTCCTGCACCGTCAGTTCATACACATAGTCGTCGTAGGAGGCGTGGTTGTGCACCGCCCAGCCCGGCGCCGACAACATCAGGTCGCCGGCCTTCCACTCATAGCGATTGCCCGCGACGACGCTGTAGCCCTGGCCGGAAAAGTAATAATTGATCGCAGCCGACACATGGCGGTGCGGACGATCAACGATTTTCGGCGGGCGTATGGTCATGGTGGCGAAGAAATTCGGCGTGATGCCGTTGCAACGACCGGTGACCGGGTTGTAATACATGTACAGGCGGCGGCCGACGTAGTCCTTGCCCAGGGCTTCGAGCTTGTCGAGCTCTTTCTTGACCTGCTGCCACGGAAAGTACAGCGGGTTGTCGTTGACGACGGTCGGGTTGATGAGCACTTCATACGGCATCAGCATGCCGCCATCGCTGCCAATGGGGAACATGCCGTAGGGGCTTTGCCGGCGCGGATCCGCCGGCTCGGTCTTTTTCCCGGCCGATGCAATCTGCGCCGGCGGCTCCTCGTCGGCGACATAGACCTGCATGTGCTGCAGCAAGGACGCGTTGGAATAGGTCAGGCGCACCTGCAATTGCTTGGTGTCGTTGACATGGGAATAGGTGTTGTAGGACGGGTGGTTCCAGACGTCGTATTGCTCGAAGTCGATGCGCTTGCCGCCGACCATGGTGTGTCCGGCACCGCCGATGCAAAAATTCACCTCGGTGGCGTTATGCCGAAAGGGAGCGGACTTTTCGCCCGGCTTCAACACCGACAGGCGCACCTGTATGCCCGGCGCCATGCCGGGCGCGTAGTCCTTGGCGCTTGGATGTACGATCAATGACTCGCGGCGGCCGTTGCCCGGCACCGCCGAATCGGCGAGGCGCTGCACCTCGGCGTCGATTTCTTCCCTGGTGACGACGATGGGCGCCCACAAATCGTTTTCGGTGGCGCGCGGCTTGCCGGTGAAGTCGAGGAACTTGCCCTTCATATTGGCGAAGTCCATGCGGTAGTCGTTGCTCATGACTGGCTCCTGTGTTGACGGTGATGCGGGCGTTGTCGGTGATACGGTTCAGGCCGCGCTCTTGACGCTTTTGCGCGCGAGGCGGGGTTTGGCTTTCTTCGGTTGCGGGATGCTGCGGCCGATACCGCCGGCGCGGGCGCGTTTGACCAGCTCGACACCCAGCGCGAGGTCGGAAATACCCATGCCCATGGCCTTGAACACGGTGATGTCGTCCTGCGCCGTGCGGCGGCGGCCGGCGGCAATGAGTTGCGCCAGCGTGGATACCTTGTCCCAGCCGGCCGTTTCATATTGCGTCATGAACTCGCGCGACAGTTGCTGTACCCCGGCGAGGTTGTCGACGGCAACCGCCGATACGCGCGCGAACACGTCCTGCGAAAACTCTTCGCGGTCCGGGCCGATGGCGCCGACGGCGTTGAGATGCGTGCCCTTGTCCAGCATGGCCGCGGTCAACACCGGTTTGGTCGCACGCGTGACCAGCGTGACGATGTGCGCGCCCTTGCACGCCGCCTCGACTGAATCGACCTCGGCGACCTCGATGGCAAATTCCTCACGCGCCTTCGCCGCAAACGCGGCACGCTTTTCCGCAGTCGGGCTGAACACCTGCAGGCGCTCGATGGCGCGCACGGCGAGCATGGTGCCCACCTGCGACAAGGCCTGCTTGCCGGTCCCGACGAGGCCCATCACGTTTGCCGCCGGACTGGCCAGCCAGTCCGCCGCTACGCCGGAGATGCCGCCGGTGCGCATGTTGCCCAGCGCGAAGGCCTCGATCACCGCCACCAGCGAACCGTTCTGCGCGTCCCACAGCAACAGCAGCGGACAGGTACCGCCCTCGGTATGCGCCCACGTCTTGGTGCCGACGAGGCCGTCCAGCCGCCCGCCGATGGCGTGCAGGTTGCTCTTGCCGTATTGCATCAGCGTTTTGGTCATGCTTTGCGCTTCGCCCGCAGCTTCGGCGCGCAGCGCCGACTCAAGCGCGCTGATGGCCTCGGACAGGTCCATCAGGCCGGCGACGTCGGCCTCGGTGATCCACAGGGGCTCGCTCATTCGCCCGCCCCCACCAGCACGTCTGCGCCTTCTATTTTTACCGGATAAATGCGGATATCGGTCTTGCACGGCACGCTGGCGGCGCGGCCGCTCGGGATGTGAAAGGTGCCCTGATGCAACGGACACTCGATATGCTCGCCATCGACAAAACCGTCGGCGAGGCTGGCATTGCCGTGGGTGCAGGTGTCGTGGGTGGCGTAAATTTTGCCGCCGATGTTGTACAGGCACACCGGTTCGGTGCCGACATCCACCAGCAGCGTACCCTCTTCAGGCACATCCGCAACAGCGGCTACCCTGGTCCAGTTTTGCGTCATGGGTTCTGTGCTTGAAACTAAAGTGGAAAAATAAGGGTGTTGGGGATGAGCAGCGTATCAAAGATGCAAAGTTTCTCGCGAAAGCGCAGGTGCTCGCCCACCACCACAAGCTTGTCCTGGTACTGCCCGGCGTTGAACACCTTGGTCGTTTCGTCGTTGAGCGTTTCGAGCGCGAGGTAATTGGCGCGTACCGACAACTCGCCGTCTTGCCAGCCAAGAATGCGAATGCCCGTGATCATGCGCCGCATGTAGCGCGGCGCATACATCATGGTCTTGCGAATGCCGACCACGCGATCGAGCAGGCCGCCCCTGCCCTCGGAGCGCCAGGTGGCGAGCGGCAGGCCGCGATCGAAGTTTTCGCGCGGAATGATCTTGTAGATGCAGTCGTCGGTAAAAAAAGCCGGCCAGTCCTCGAAGCGGTCTTCGTCGAGGCAGCCGGCGTAATCGGCATAGACCTCTTCGAGCTCGAGGCGCAGGTCGCGCGCACTCATGTTCAGGTAGCGTTCGGCGGCGGCCATTACAGCTCCATCACTTTGCGGTAGTAGTCGTAAAACGAACGGATCGCACACTCGGTTACCATGTGCGGCTCGTCCTGCCATTCGCGGCCGCCCATTTCCATGACACCCTCGGCGTCGGGCGAGGGGCCGATGCCCTGCTGCGAATACTTCATGACTTCGCTGTCATCGGCCGACACAAAGCCGGCCGGCCCCATCAGGTTGGCCTGGCGCAGGCGGCGCTGTTTCATTTCGGCATCGTCGTCGGCATAGCCGAAAAATGTCCACGCCAGTTCGAACTCGCCCGGGCCGCGCGTGATCAGCTGGCGCATCGCCAGCGTGTTGGATTGCTGCTGGATGATGATATTGGGCCACAGCGTGGTCATCACCACGGTGAACTCGGGGAATTCCCGATGCGGTTGCAACATCGTCGTATCGTTCAGCTTGAAATCGGCGTTGAAGGACTTCATGTCGGCGAGGGCCTCGGTCTTGGCCTGCTCGCCCTTCCAGGACACCAGCGCGCCGTGACGACCGGTCGGGTCCATCTGCACCTTGGACGGCGAATCGGCGCGGAACAGGCCGAAACTCACGAGAAACACATGCAGCAGGCTGGCGTGGTACGGATCCTTGATGTTCTCGAACATCAGTTTCCAGTTGGCCGGGATGAGCTGGCGCGAATAACCCAGCACTTCGATCTGGCGGCCGTTGAAAACGCGGTCGTACAAAGCCAGCATTGATGTACCAAGATAGGCTTCGAAGGGCTCGACGTCGTCGGAGAAAGATGCAAATATCGCGCCGTTGCGCGCCACGACCTTGAGCTTGCGCAGGCCGTGATCCTTGGTATCGAAGTCGGCCGGCATGCCGCCCTGCTGTTTGACACCGCGGCGAAAGGGCACGCCGATCAGGTCGCCCTTGAGATTGTAAGTCCACTGGTGGTAGGGACACATGAACTCGGGCGTGTTGCCCAGGTGCTTCTGGCAGAACTGCACGCCGCGGTGGGCGCAGCGGTTCTCGAATACGTTGATGCCGCCCGCTTCATCGCGTGTCACCACCACCGGTTTGTCGCCGATGAAGGTGCGCTTGTAATCGCCGGCATTGGGAATTTCGGCCTCGAGCGCGACGTAGGCCCAGCTCTTGCCGCAAAAAATACGCTCCTGCTCGCGCTTGTAGATTTCGGGGTCGGAATAGGCCCAGTACGGCACGCGGGACAGTCCGCCCTCGGGCCAGACGTAATCGGGAAAGGCCGGTTTGTCGCCCATCGTGTTCTCCTCCTAGCGGATTCGGTGACAGCGCGGATAGGTTTTTGACTGCGCGCGCGAGCCACGATGCTACGCCTCGGCGGAATGTCAATCAATCTCGATTACCGAATCGATATAATAGGCTCAGCCCGTCCACGCCCGTCTGCGCCCGTCCGCGCCCGATTGTTCCCGATTGTTCCGGTGACCACACCGACCAAACCCGCTGCCGCCGCCACATCCGACTACGTCACCGCCGCCGAGGCGGTGGCGCTGCTCGGCGTCAAAGCACAGACGCTCTACACCTATGTCAGCCGCGGCCTGATCCGCTCGGTCAACCAGCCCGAGCGCAGGCAAAAGCTCTATTACCGCGAGGACATCGACAAGGCGCGCGCCCAGGCCGAGGTGCGTCAGGGTCGCGGCGTGTCGGCGGCAACAGCGTTGCGCTGGGGGCATCCGGTAATTGCCACCTCCGTCACCGAACTCACGCCGGACGGCCCGCGCTACCGCGGCCGCCTGGCCCTGGACCTGGCGCGCCGTGGCTGCTCGTTTGAGGCCGCCGCCGAATTATTGTGGGCCGGCGTGCTGCACCACGATCCTCTGGTATGGGACTGCGAAGCCCTGCCTGCGGGCTTCGGCAAGGCAATGGACGGGGCGGCGCTGCAACCGGACCCGCTGCCGCTCTTGCGCATTTATGCGCTCGCCACTTCGATGCTGGGCGCGGCCGAGGGCGCCGGCAGCGAAATACGCCGCGGCACCACCATCCCGGCGGCACGCCAGCTGATCCAGACCCTGACCGGCTGCCTCGGCTATCTCGGTGCACGACCGCGCTTTCGCATGCCGCCCAAAGCGGCGTCCATCGCCGTCACCGCCATGCACCTGCTCAATCCGGCGGCCGGCGCCGATGAGATCGCGGCGCTCAACGCCGCGCTGGTGTTGTGCGCCGACCACGAGTTGTCGTCCTCGACCTTTGCCGCCCGCGTGGCCGCCTCGACCGGCGCGGAACTGCGCGCCTGCATTCTTGCCGCCATCGGCACCCATTCGGGTGCGGCGCTGGGCGGCGGCTGCGACCGCGCCGAAGACCTGCTGCGCAACGCACACTCCCGCGCTGAAGTGCGGCAACGCCTCGCCGCCATGGAGCAGGCCGGCGCGCGCGTGCCCGGCTTCAACCTGCCGGTCTATCCCAAGGGCGATCCGCGCGCGCGTTACCTGCTCGGCATTGCCCAGCAATTCGCCTCGCGCAGCGAGCGCGCCAGCCTGATCTGTCAGTTCATTGACGAGGCCGAGGCTGCGCTGCAGTTGCGCCCGAGTATCGAAATCGGCCTCGTTGCGCTGTGTGCCGCACTTGAGCTGCCCGAGCGCAGCGCCGGCGCGCTATGGGCCCTCGGCCGCAGCGCCGGCTGGGTGGCCCACGTAATGGAGCAACGCCTTTCCGGGCACTTGCTACGGCCGCGGGCGCGCTACGTTGTCGCCGCCTAGCCGGCGAACGCCGGGCGCAGGACGCCCTCTGCCCGGTGCCCGGTGCCGACCCTGGAACAGCATATAGGCTGGAAAGCCACGCCAGGCGTGGCTTTCCAGCCTATGCTCTGGCTTAAGAACAGCAATGGGCGAACGAACATCCCTCCGCACCGGCTGTTACGGCACATGCCATACGCTGCGGGCACACCCAATCCCAACCGGGCAAAACCGGGGCACAGCGGGGGTGGCTGGGCTAAAATGCAGCTTTCCATGTTGGTAGCGATTGCCTGATGTCACAGACGTCCCCCCTTGCCATACTTGGCGGCACCTTCGACCCCATCCACACCGGGCATCTGCGCTTTGCCGAAGAAGTTGCGACGCTGCTCGATATCAGCGAGGTGCGGCTGGTGCCGGCCGGCCAGCCGCCGCACCGCAGCCCGCCACTGGTTTCCCCCGAGCACCGGCTGGTGATGGCCCACATGGCAACCTCCGGCAACCCTATCCTGCGTGTGGACGGTCGCGAGGTTCATCGCAACGGCCCCAGTTATACCGTCACAACGCTGGAAGAAATCCGCGCTGAAATCGGCGACCGCCCGCTTTGTCTGCTGCTTGGTGCCGATGCGTTTTTCGGCCTGCCCTACTGGCACCGCTGGCAGGATATTTTCAAACTGGCGCACATCGTTGTCGCCAGCCGCCCCGGCTACAAGCTGACCTCGACGCTACCCATCGGCCTGCAGCCGATCTGGGAGCAGTCCTTTACCGACCAGGTCAGCGACCTGTCGACCAAGCCGGCCGGATTGATCTATCACCAGAAAATCACCTCGCTTGATATCTCGGCCAACAGCATCCGTGAGTTGATCAAGCAGGGCATCAGCGCGCGCTACCTGCTGCCCGAGTCGGTGCTCGAGTACATACACAAGAACACCCTCTACCGTTGAACCACGCGCTGCAGATTCCACGGCGCCCCGCGCCCCCGCCAACAATCCGTTAAGGCCTACATTGACCACTTCAAGCCCCAGCATTCTCAAACTGCAAAAAGCCGCTGTTGACGCGCTCGAGGACATCAAGGCACGCGATATCGTCGTACTCAAGGTCGAGCACCTGAGCTCGATGTTCGAGCGCGTCATCATCGCCACCGCCGAATCGACGCGACAGGTCAATGCCCTCGCCAACAACGTGCAGGTGAAGCTCAAGGAAATCGGCGCCAGGGTGCACGGCGTTGAGGGCACCGGCAGCGGCGAGTGGGCACTGGTGGACCTCGGCGACATCGTCGTGCACGTAATGCAGCCGGCGGCGCGCGCGCACTACAACCTAGAAGAGTTGTGGGACCACCCACTGGCCAAAAAGCGCATCGCCACACCCAAAGTTGCACCCAAGGCCGCACCGCAGGTCGCGCCGCAGTCCAAACCGGCCAAGCCGGCAAAACCGAGGGCAGCCGCACCCAAAAAAGCCGCTCCGGCAAAAAAAACAAAAGCCCGCAGCAGCAGGTAAAACAATGCCGGGACGGGAGGCGCATACCGGGCGTTTTTTGCGTTTCGGCGGTTCCATGCATCGCGATCTGCGCTGGCCAAATTGCGAGGGGGGAGTTACATGATCAAACGTTCGCCAGGCCCGCTCCGGCTGCATGCTGCATTGGCAGCGGCAGCGGCGCTCATCGCCGGGGCTTGAGGGCGCTGCATTGAGACTCGTCGTCGTCGCGGTCGGACACAAGATGCCCGCCTGGGTCGACGAAGCTTTCGCCGATTACGCCAAGCGCCTGCCGCGCAATCTTGCCTTTGAGCTGATCGAGGTGCGCCCCGAGGCGCGCACCTCTGGCAAAAGCGTGCCACAACTGCTGGCCGCCGAGGCGGTGCGCCTCGCGGCGGCAATTCCGGCCGGCGCCGCGCGCGTGGTCTGCGACGAGCACGGTGAGGACATCACCACCATGAAACTGTCGGCAAGGCTGCGCCAGTGGCAGGATTCAGCCATCGACATCGCCATCGTCATCGGCGGTCCTGACGGCCTTGCGCAATCGATCAAGGATGACGCCCGCCTGACGCTGCGCCTGTCGAGCATGACGCTGCCGCACGGCCTCGCCCGGGTATTGCTCGCAGAGCAGGTCTATCGCGCCTGGTCCATCCTGCAGAACCACCCTTATCATCGTGAATGAAACGTAAACGGTGAAATGTGAAAAATACCCGTTCACTGCCATGTTGATCTTTACCTGATGCGGCCTTGCCGCCACCATTCCCCCTAACCCCTCACTTTTCACCCATCGCCATCACGCATGCCCCACCCCCATATTTATCTTGCATCGCGCAGCCCGCGGCGGCGTGAGCTGCTGACGCAGATCGGCGTCTCCTACGAGATGCTGCTGCTGCGCGAGCACCATGCGCGCGCGGCCGACGTCAACGAGGACGCGCTGCCGGGGGAATTGCCGGAGGCCTATGTCCGTCGAGTCTGTGAAACCAAGGCCCGCACGGCATGGCGGCGCATCGGCGAGCGCAAGCTCGCCGTGCCGCACCCGGTGCTGACGGCGGACACGACGGTGTGCATAGACGGGCTGATCCTCGCCAAGCCGGCCGACCACGCCGACGCCCAGCGCATGCTCCGGCTGCTGTCGGGACGCGAGCACCGTGTGCTTAGCGCCGTTGCGCTGCAATCGTCCGACAAGCGGATGATGGCGATCAGCGACACCCGAGTGCGCTTTCGAAATATTTCCGATGATGAAATCACCGCCTACATTGCCAGCGGGGAGCCGATGGGCAAAGCGGGCGCTTACGCCATACAGGGCCGCGCTGCGGTGTTCGTCGCCATGCTGAGCGGCAGCTACTCCGGCGTGATGGGGCTGCCGTTGTTCGAAACTGCGGAATTGCTGAGAAAGTTCAAACCGTGAAAGAAGACATCCTCGTCAACGTCACGCCGCAGGAGACGCGCGTCGCAATCATGCAAAGCGGCGTGGTGCAGGAGTTGCACATCGAGCGCGCCGCCAACCGCGGCCTCGTAGGCAACATCTACATGGGCAAGGTGGTGCGCGTGCTGCCCGGCATGCAGTCGGCGTTTGTCGATGTCGGGCTCGAGCGCGCCGCATTCCTGCATGTCGCCGACATCTGGGAGGAGCGGCTGCACCCGGGCAGCGGCGAGCGCGACGAGCACACCCATCGCGGCAATGCCGCCAAACCGATAGAGAAAATTCTCGCCGAAGGCCAGCCGCTGATGGTGCAGGTGGTGAAGGACCCGATAGGCACCAAGGGCGCGCGGCTGTCGACACAGATTTCCATCGCCGGACGCATGCTCGTCTACCTGCCGCAGGACCCGCACATCGGCGTATCACAGAAAATCGGCGACGAGGCCGGGCGCGAGCTGTTGCGTACCCGTTTGCAGGCGCTGGTGCCGGCCGGGGAGAAGGGCGGTTTCATCATCCGCACCATGGCCGAGACCGCGTGCCAGGACGAACTGGCCAACGACGTCGAGTACCTGCGCCGTCTGTGGCAGGGCATCAGGAAGGGCGCGCAATCGGCACCCGCGCCCTCGCTGCTCTACCAGGACTTGTCGCTGGCGCAGCGCGTGCTGCGCGATTTTGTCAACGACTCGACCGGCTGCATCATGGTGGACTCGCGCGAGAATTTCCAGAAGCTGCAGTTGTTTGCCGCCGACTACACCCAGGCCGCGTCATCAAAGCTCGAGCATTACTCGGGCGATCGACCGCTGTTCGACCTGTACAACGTCGAGAGCGAGATCGACAAGGCGCTGGGGCGGCGCGTCGATCTGAAATCCGGCGGCTACCTCATCATCGACCAGACCGAGGCGATGACCACCGTTGACGTCAACACCGGCGGCTACGTCGGCGTGCGCAACTTCGATGACACCATTTTCAAGACCAACCTCGAGGCCTCGCAGGTCATTGCGCGGCAGCTCCGGCTGCGCAATCTTGGCGGCATCATCATCGTTGATTTCATCGACATGGACAACGAGGAGCATCGCGCCGCGGTGCTGGCCGAGTTGAACAAGGCGCTCGCACGCGACCGCACCAAAATGACGGTAAACGGCTTCACCGCGCTCGGCCTGGTGGAACTGACGCGAAAGCGCACGCGCGAAAGCCTCGCCCACGTGTTGTGCGAGCCCTGCGCCGCCTGCGCCGGTCGCGGCGAACTGAAGACGGCGCGCACCGTGTGCTACGAAATCCTGCGCGAAATCCTGCGCGAGTCGCGCCAGTTTACAGCGCGCCAGTTTCGCGTCCTTGCCGCACCCGATGTCATCAACTTCCTGCAGGACGAGGAGTCGCAGTCGCTTGCCATGCTGGAGGATTTCATCGGCAAACCGGTGACCCTGCAGGCCGAGGCAAGCTACGCGCAGGAGCAGTTCGACATCGTGTTGATCTGAACCCGCGCCACGATTACCAGCATGCACGGCAAACTCAGCGAAAAGGAAGCCGCTCTGGTTGCGGCGGCGAAACAAGAGCTTGCCGCAGGGCGCGCCGCGCTGCCGCCGATGCCGCCGATGCCGCCCGAAAGCGCACCACAGACGCCGCGACAGGCTGTTGTGCCGGGGCAATCCAGCCCGCCGGTACGCGCGCAAACAGCGCCCGTCGCTGCGCCGCAAGCGCGCGCAAAGTCTGTTCCGGGCGCGTCCGCGCCGGCCGACCCTGGTGTCGACCCTGGTGTCGACCCTGGTGTCGGCCCTGGTGTCGGCCCTGGTGTCGACTCTGGTGTCGAGCGCGCCGAGCGCATGGCCAGACTGATGGCAGAGGAAGCGGCGGAAAACCGACGCCGCCATAAAAGGCGGCGAATAGTCCTGATAATTATCCCGCTGGGCCTGCTGATCCTGGGTTTTCTGTGGGTGCTGCTAACTACCCTGCCCCGATTGCGTTGAGCCGGCGGAGCCGTCCCTGGCGGCGCGCAAAGCCACCTTCATCGCAACATCGCGCATGGCCATTTGCCGTGCGCTGATAACAGGACATCGGCCAATGACGGTCATGCACATGGAATAGGTTGATGGCAGAATGTGTTGGCTGTCGGATTCCAGTTCAATCACGCAGCGCGAAGACCCCGAACAACCGCCACCACCAGGAGAGATGCATGAGCGACCGTTCAGACGATATTACAAGTTTCAATAACCCCGAGCTCGACAGCCTGATCACCAAAGTCACTTTCGATCGTCGCAGCTTCATTGCGTCGAGCATCGCCACCGGGTTTGCGCTGTCGGCCGGCCCGGCCGTGGCGCAAACCGCGATCATCACCCCGGCCGATGGCCTCGAAGTGGGCAGCGCCCTGATTCCGGTCGCCGGCGGCAACCTGCCGACCTATTTTGCCGCCCCGAAAAAAGCCGGCAAGTACGCCACGGTGCTGGTGATTCCCGAGATATTCGGCATGCACGAGTACCAGCGCGACATCTGCCGCCGCCTCGCCAAGGCCGGCTATTACGCCATCACCCTCGACCCGTTCTTTCGCAGCGGCGACCTGTCGAAGATCGCCGATATCAAAGAGGTCGTGGGCAAGGCCAACTCCCTCACGGACAAGGTCATGCTGGCCGATCTTGACACCCTGGTCGAGTTCCTCGACAAACAGCCCAAGGCCAACACCAAGAAGCTGGGCATCACCGGCATGTGCCGCGGCGGCCGCACGGTCTGGATGTACACGGCGCACAGCAAGCGCGTCAAGGCCGGCGTGTCCTGGTACGGCGGACTCAACCCGATGCCCCCGGCGATGCCCGACACGCCGATGGACGTTGCGGACAAGCTGAACGCGCCGGTGCTGGGCCTGTACGGCGGCGCCGACACGGGCATCCCGCAGAACATGGTCGATCGCATGAACGCCGGCCTTCTGGCCTTCGGCAAAAACAAGGAATCAATGATCCATGTCTATCCGGACATGCCCCACGCCTTCCATGCCGACTACCGCCCGAGCTATCGCAAGGCCGCCGCCGACGACGGCTGGAAGCGCATGCTGGCCTGGTTCAAGAAGCACGGCGTGGCCTGATCCGCCGGCAGCAGCAACATGCAAAAAGGCGTCCACGGACGCCTTTTTGTTTGCCCGGTCGCTGACGAAACGGCGCCGGCTCAGGAGCTGCCGAGTCCTTCCAGCGTGCCGACAAATTCGAAGCCGCCTTTGGGCCCCGGCCGCAACACCACCACGCCCGATGTGGGCACCATTACGCCGGAAAACGGCTGGATGTTGAAATTGTGCGTTACCAGCACGAGGTTTGCTCCGGGGCGAACGGCGACGCCAAGACGCTGCATGCCCTCGATCTGCTGTGGCGCTGCGGCGGAATCTGCGCGCAATGAATTGAGCACGGTCGTCGTCTCATATGCCCCGAACGCGAGTTGCGCGGTGTCGCGGCAGCGACACCATTCACTCGACAGGACCCTGGAGACCGGAATCTTCAGCCGGACGAAGGACGCACCCAGGCGGCGCGCCTCGTCGCGCCCCACCGCAGACAGGTTGCGCTGCGTGGCGCAGTCCTCGACGCGAAAGCCCGGCGGATCAAAGGTTCCGGGCGCCACCGCGTGGCGGATCATCAGCACATAACCGCCCTGGCGCAACTGGCCGAGCAAGGCTTCGTGCGCTGTGGACGCCGAGGTCGCCGTACCCGGCAGGGCAAACAACAAAAACAGCAGACAACAAAAAAGGCGGAGGGTGGCGCCCCCCGCCTTTTGCGCCTGCGCCAACACGAAAAAATCAGTCAGCGAAAATGCCGGCTTTCTTGATCAGCGGGGCCCACTTGTCGATTTCGGCGCGCAAATGATTGCGCAGAGCCTCGGGCGTGGCGTCTTTTTGCGCCACCGGCTCGGTGCCGAGTTTGCCAAGATTGGCCTTCAGGTCCGGGTCGCGCAAAGCTTCCTGCAGCGTCGCCACCAGTTTGTCCAGCACCGGCTTGGGCGTGCCCTTGGGGGCATAAACACCGTGCCAGACACCGACTTCAAAGTCCTTGAGGCCCTGCTCCTGCAGCGTCGGAATGTCCTTGAGCGAAGGGACACGCGTCTTCGTGGTAACGCCGTAGGCTTTGACCTTGCCGCCCTGAATCTGGCCGGTGGTGTTGGTCGTCTGGTCGCACATGAAATCCACCTGGCCGCCGAGCAGGTCGTTCATTGCCGGCGCCGTGCCCTTGTAGGGAACCGTGGTGAAATCGGTCTGGATGGCGCTCATGAACAACATGCCGCAAAGATGCGATGCGGCGCCGAGGCCGGCGTTGGCGTAGGAGATCTTGTCCTTGTTGGCCTTGATGTAGGCGAGAAACTCCTTGAAGTCCTTGGCCGGAAAATTGCCGCGCGCGATCAGCGTCATCGGCACATCAGCGACAAGCCCGATGTACTCAAAATCCTCCAGCGTCTTGTACGGCAGGGTGCGGTACAGGGCAGGCGAAGTGGACATGCCGATGTGATGCAGCAACACGGTGTAGCCGTCGTTGTTCGCCTTGGCGACACGGTTGACACCGATGGTGCCGCCGGCACCGCCGACGTTCTCGATGACCACCGTCTGCTTCAGGATCTTGGTCATGGCCTGCGCCAGGTTGCGACCGAGTGTGTCAGTCGGACCGCCCGCGGCAAAGGGCACGACCATGTTGATCGGCTTGGTCGGATAGCCCTGCGCAAGGGCGCCGCCGGTGAACGCCATGGCCAGCAAAGGCGCCGCCAAAATAAATCGTTTAAGCATGATGTACTCCTCCAGTTAAATAACTTGTTCAGTGCGCGTCCGCCCTGATATTTTTATTTTTTTAACAACCATACACCGCGTCACAGATGATGCCACCCGAATGATGTTACCCGAATGATGTTACCCGAATGCCCATTGCCGGTCTATGCGCCCCCCTGCGGCAAAGCGGCAGGTTTGCTATTCGATCACGCCAAGGCGACCGTTGTGGCTGCCGACATACCAGACGCGGCCCTGCCCATCGATCAGCAACTTGCGTATGCCGGCACCCTTTGAGGGCAGGTTGAACACGCGCATGGTGCCGTCCGCCGGGTCAAAGCGCACCACCGAATCGCTCTCGATCTCGTTCACCCAGACCTTGCCGCCGGCATCGACCGCAACCGAAAACGGACCGGCTTGGGGACCGGCGGGCAGGGCGTACTCGCGCAACAGTTTGCCCGACACCGCGTCAACGTGCGCCAGCGCGCCCCTGCCGTAGAGCGTGACCCACAAACTGCCGTCCGGCGCAGTCGCAATGCGCCGCGGGCGCGCCCCGGAGCCGAGGCTGAGTTCGCCCACTTTGCCCGTTTTGGGATCGAAGCGTCCCAGCTTGTCGGCGCCGTAGCGACAGACCCACACCACACCCTGCCGGTCGATGGTGAGGCCTTGCGGCCCTCCGGGCATCTTGATCTCGGTGATCCGCCCGGTTTTGCCATCTGCGGAGCGCTCGAAACGGGCGAGGTAATTGCCGCTCTGCCCGGTGAACCAGATATCACCCGCCGCGCCCGCCACCAGCGTGTGCGGACCACCGCCGCCGGAGGGCGTCTTGAATGCGCTGATCGCGCCGCTGGCCGTGTCGAGCACGCTCAATGTGCCATTGCCGTTGCCGCTGAGCCATACCTGTCCCCGACTGTCAGGCAGGACGCCATGCGGATTGGTACCGGACGGCATTTCCCATTCCCTGAAGGTCTGCTGGTCCGGGTCAAAACGGGCAACCCGGTTACCGGAGGTGATGGCGATGAAAATACCGCCATCGGGCGCCAGCGCCAGATCCTGCGCAAACTTCGGTGTCGGCACCGTCACCTCGGTGATCTTGCCCGAGTACGTTCGCACACCGGGCGCGGTCTGGGCAACAGCGCCCGGGCATAGCGCTGCGGAGAGGACAACGAGGCCAAACACGGCCGGCAGCCACTGTTTCATGCTTTGCCTTCGGCAGACATGGACCCCGGCGCGGAGAATTCGATAGGGCACAACCAGGTAAAAAAGGGATGGCGCGCCCAGCAGGAGTCGAACCTGCGACCTTTGGTTTCGGAAACCAACACTCTATCCAACTGAGCTATGGGCGCAAAGAGGCGCAGTTTACGTCTTTTCGCCCCTTCGTGCCCGGCACAGTCGCGCGGCGGCGTTTTCCAAGGCATTGTTTAACGGTATAATTCGCGCTTTTGCAGCGGCCTTAAAAGGACAGATGGAATGAGCGCAGACCTCGAAGCGCACGAGTCACCAATCAAGACACCGGGTCAGCTCATCACCGTGGTGGCGCTCTCCTTCCTCGTGCCCGTTGCGCTGATCGTGATCCTGACCCAGTTGGTCACCACCGGTCCCAAAATCGATCCGGCGGCGCTCAATCCCGATGCCGTGGCGCAACGCCTCAAGCCGGCGGCGGGTCTGAACCTGGTCGATGCCAGCGCACCCAAGGTGCTGCGTTCGGGCGAAGAGGTGGCCAAGGCCGCCTGCGTCGCCTGCCACGCCACCGGCGCGGCCGGCGCGCCCAAAATCGGCGACAAGGCCTCATGGGCGGCGCGCCTCGGTCTCGGGCTTGACGGCCTGACCAAGTCGGCAATCAAGGGCAAAGGCGGCATGCCGGCACGCGGCGGCAATCCCGATATCGCCGACCTGGAAATCGCCCGCTCCATCGTCTGGATGGCCAACCAGTCGGGTGCAAGTTTCAAGGAGCCGGCGCTACCGGCTGCGGACGCCAAAGCAGCGGCAAAAAAGTAAGTTGTAGCGCCGCATCCTGAACGGGGCAGCTTCGGCTGCCCCGTCTGTTTTGGTCGATGCTTTTGCGCCCGCTCCGGAGCGCCGGGGCGCATCGGCTACAATCATGGCTCAGCGTAAATGCACCCTGTCCCCGGTCACCCGCGTATGAAAATCCTGTTCATTGTTGATCCGCTCGACAGCCTGAAAATCTACAAGGATTCCACCTACACCATGATGGTGGAGGCGGCGGCGCGCGGCCACGAACTGTATGTGATGCAGCAGGAGGATCTGTTGTGGAAACGCTGCCGGGTCATCGGCATGACGCGCCAGATCACGCTTCGCAACCATGCCACGCCCTGGTACCGGCTTGATCCCGTGCTCGAGATGCCCTTGTCGGGCTTTGATGCGGTGCTGATGCGCAAGGACCCGCCCTTTGACATGGAATACGTCACCTCGACCTGGCTGCTCGAGCAGGCACAACGCGAGGGCGCGAAGGTGTTCAACGACCCGCGCGCGGTGCGCGATCACAACGAAAAGTTTTCCATCGCGCAGTTTCCGCAATTCACCTCGCCGACCATGGTCACGCGCTCGGCCAACCAGCTGCACGCCTTCATCGACGAACACGAAGATGTCATCCTCAAGCCGCTCGACGGCATGGGCGGCAGCCAGATATTCCGTGTCCGCGCCAACGACGCCAACCGCAACGTCATCATCGAAACGCTGTCGCCCGAAGGGGCCCGCAACGTCATGGCACAGCGCTACATCCCCGAGATCGTCGATGGCGACAAGCGCGTGCTGCTGATCGCCGGCAAACCCGTACCCTACTGCCTCGCGCGCATTCCCAAGGCGGGCGAAACGCGCGGCAACCTCGCTGCCGGCGGCCGCGGCGAGGCGCGCGAACTGAATGCGCATGACCGCAACATCGCCGAGGCGATGGGGCCCGAGCTGATGCGCCGCGGCCTGCTGCTGGTGGGGCTCGATATCATCGGCGAGCACCTGACCGAGATCAACGTCACCAGTCCGACCTGTTTTCGCGAGATCATGGACCAGACCGGTTGCAACGTCGCCGCGCTGATGCTCGATGCGCTGGAGTCGGCCTGCGGCAAGGGCGCATAGGCCGGCATGACAAAAGCATCCGGACTTCATTTGCATACAACATGATCGGCATACTCATCATTTCACACGGCACCTTCGGCGAGGCGCTGATCCACTGTGCCAGCCATGTGCTGGGCAAGCGTCCGCTGCGGGTGCGCCAGGTCGGTGTGACCATCCACGACGATCCGGACTCGATGCTGCCGGTGGCGCAGGAGCTGGTCAAACAGCTCGACCAGGGTGACGGTGTGCTCGTCCTGTCGGACATACTCGGCGCCACACCGTCCAACCTTGCCACGCGGCTGCTCGAACCGGGCCGCGTCGAGGGCGTTTCCGGGGTCAACCTGCCGATGCTGGTGCGCGCCCTCACCTACCGCGAATCGCCGCTTGCGGTGGTGGTCGAAAAAGCCATGAGCGGCGGCACCGCCGGCGTCGTGCATCTCAACACGGACCAATGCAATGCCGCTAGCGGAAGCTGAAATCGTCAACAAGCTCGGCCTGCACGCCCGCGCCTCGGCCAAGCTCACCCAGGTCGCAAGCGCCCACACCTGCGAGGTGTGGTTGTCGCGCAACGGCCGGCGCGTCAACGCCAAGAGCATCATGGGCGTGATGATGCTCGCCGCCGGCAAGGGCAGCTCCATCCAGATCGAAACCACGGGCGCCGACGAGGTAGCAGCAATGCAAGCGCTCCTCGCGCTCATAGCCGGACGTTTCGGGGAAGACGAGTGAACAGCCCCGCGCAGGCGCCGCAGTCCGGCGCCCGGGCCGCGAGCTTCACGCTGCACGGCAGCGGCGTGTCCGGCGGCATCGCCATCGGCCATGCCCATCTCATCTCGAGCGCACGGCTCGAAGTCGCGCATTACGAAATCCAGGTCGCGGACATCGACGACGAAATCGCACGCTTTGACACCGCCGTGGCACAGGTGCGCGGCGAACTGGCCGGCCTGAAGGCGGGCATTCCGTCCACCGCACCGACTGAAATGGGCGCCTTCCTCAACCTGCATCAGATGATCCTCGACGATTCGTCGATGTCCACGGTGCCGCGCGAGCTCATCCGCAGCCGCCATTGCAACGCCGAGTGGGCGCTGGTGCAGCAGATGGACATGCTGGTGGGGCAGTTCGAGGAGATCGAGGACCAGTACCTGCGTGAGCGCAAGAACGACGTGATGCAGGTGGTCGAACGGGTGCTGATGGCGCTGATCGGCCACCCTGGCCACGCACCGGCGATGCGCAGCGACGAGAAAGAGCTCGTCGTCGTCGCGCACGACCTGTCGCCGGCGGACATGATCCTGTTCAAGCAGCACCAGTTCGCCGGTTTCGTCACCGACCTCGGGGGCGTCACCTCGCACACGGCGATCCTTGCGCGCAGTCTCAACATCCCCGCCATCGTCGGCCTGCACCACGCGCGCCAGCTCATTCGCGAGGACGAACTGATCATCGTCGACGGCGTCGAGGGCGTGCTGATCGTCAACCCCGACAAGCAGGTGCTCACCGAGTATCAGCTCAAAAAGCGCCAGCTCGACCTCGAGCAGCAAAAGCTCAAGCGCCTGCGCACCACGCCGGCGGCGACGCTCGACGGCGCCGCCATCGAGCTGCACGCCAACATCGAACTGCCACAGGACATGGACAAGGTGCTCGAGTCGGGCGCCACCGGCATCGGGCTGTTTCGCAGCGAGTTCCTGTTCCTCAACCGCAGCGACCTGCCCGGCGAGGACGAACAGTTCGAGGCCTACCGCGAGGTGGCTTCGGCCATGAACGGCCAGCCGGTGACCATACGCACCCTCGACCTTGGCGCCGACAAGACGGCGCACGGCGTCGAAATGAGCGGCCCCAACCCGGCACTGGGCCTGCGCGCGATCCGCCTGTGCCTCGCCGAACCGCAGATGTTCCTGGCGCAACTGCGCGCGATCCTGCGCGCATCGCACTACGGCAAAATCAAGCTGCTGGTGCCGATGCTCGCCCACGTCCACGAAATCGACCAGTCGCTGAAGATGATCGCGCAGGCCAAGGCCATGCTCGACGAACAAGGCGTCCCTTACGACCGGGCGATCCCGGTCGGTGGCATGATCGAAGTGCCGGCGGCGGCGCTGTCCATAGGCATGTTCGCCAGGCGCCTCGACTTCCTGTCGATAGGCACCAACGACCTCATCCAGTACACGCTCGCCATCGACCGCACCGACGACACCGTGTCGCACCTGTACGACCCGCTGCACCCGGCGGTGCTGCACCTTGTCGCGCACACCATCCGCAGCGCCCACAAGGCCGGCGTGCCGGTCGCGGTGTGTGGCGAGATGGCCGGCGACGTGCACCTGACGCGCCTGTTGCTCGGTTTTGGCCTGCGGCAGTTTTCCATGCACCCGGCGCAATTGCCCGCAATCAAACAGCAGATCCTGCGCAGCAGCGTGCCCGCGATCGAGGTCACGGCGGCAAAAATCCTCAAGACCGACGACCCGGCCAAGGCGCGCGCGCTGCTGGCGCGGCTCAACGCCTGACCACGGACCCAGCAGCCCCGACCCCGGGTCCTTCGGTCTGCCGCCGGCAGGCACCGATTGGTGTAAGATAAATGTTGCGCCGATTTGATCTCATCAGCTTGCGGGCGCTGGACAGTTGCCGGTTACCAGATACCAAGAACCACGGGTACGAGGGAGTCGGGGCTTTCCTAAATCGGCTAAAGCGGGGTGTGTCCATAAACCCGTTGGCCGATTGCAGGCGCAACGGGTTTTTTTATGGTCCAACCAGTTTCACGCTCAGCCGCTTCACGCCATGACACCTAGCCCGAATTCAGTCGGCGCGGTAATCCCGCAAACCATGCACTTCGACCAGCCGCTGGATTTTCGCAGCGGCACGCGGCTGGACGCCTACGACCTCGTCTACGAAACCTACGGCGCACTCAACTCAGCGCGTTCCAACGCGGTGCTCGTCTGTCACGCCCTCAACGCCTCGCACCATGTCGCCGGCTGGTATGCCGGCGAGCCGGACAACATCGGTTGGTGGGACAACATGATAGGGCCGGGCAAGCCGCTCGACACCAACCGCTTTTTCGTCATCGGCGTAAACAATCTGGGCGGCTGCTTTGGCAGCACCGGCCCGAAAAGTATCAATCCGGCGACCGGGGAGCCCTACGGCTCGGACTTTCCGGTGGTCACGGTGGAAGACTGGGTCGAGGCCCAGGCGCGCCTCGCCGATCGCCTCGGCATCGTGCGTTTCGCCGCGGTAATGGGCGGCTCGCTCGGTGCGATGCAGGCGCTGCAATGGCCACTGTCCTACCCCGATCGCGTCGGGCACGCGCTGGTGGTCGCCTGCACACCACGGCTGTCGGCGCAGAACATCGCCTTCAACGAAGTGGCACGCCAGGCCATCGTCACCGACCCGGATTTCCACGGCGGCCATTACTACCGCCACGGGGTGGTTCCGCGCCGCGGCCTGCGACTCGCGCGCATGATCGGCCACATCACCTATCTCTCGGATGACGTGATGGCCGAGCGCTTCGGCCGCGAATTGCGCGACGGGCACATCAAGTTCGGCTACGACGTCGATTTCCAGATCGAATCCTACCTGCGCTACCAGGGTGACAAGTTCTCCGACTACTTCGACGCCAACACCTACCTCCTGATCACCCGGGCGCTCGATTACTTTGACCCGGCGGCGGACCACGGTGACGAGCTGGCACGCGCGCTCGCGCGCGCGAAAGCCTCGTTCCTGGTGGTGTCCTTCACCACCGACTGGCGCTTTTCGCCGGCGCGTTCGCGCGAAATCGTGCGCGCCCTTCTCGACAACAAGGCCGATGTCTCGTACGCCGAGATCGACGCGCCACACGGCCATGACGAGTTCCTGCTCGAGGACGCGCGCTACCACGCACTGGTGCGCGCCTACTACGAGCGCATCGCCGGCACCATGGGGAGCGGGGCATGAGCGCGATACTGACGCTGCTGCGCGCCGACTTCGCCCTCATCGAGAGCTGGATCGCACCCGGTTCACGCGTGCTCGACCTGGGCTGCGGCGACGGCACGCTGCTCGCCCGCCTCAAGCGTGAGCGTGGTGTCAGCGGCTACGGTGTCGATATCGCCGACGCCAACGTGCTCGCCTCGCTTGAGCGCGGCATCAATGTCATCCAGAGCGACCTCGAGGCGGGCCTCAGCACCTTTGGCGACAATTCCTTTGACACCGTCATCCTGTCGCACACGCTGCAGGCGATGCGCCACACCAAGCGCATCATGCAGGAGATGGCGCGGGTCGGACGCGAGGGCGTGGTCAGCTTTCCCAATTTCGGTTTTGTCAAAAACCGCAAACAGGTGGCGGCGGGCCGCATGCCGGTATCCGAAGAAATGCCCTACCAGTGGCACGACACGCCCAACGTGCATCTGTGCACGATGGCCGACTTCGACCAGTTCTGCACCGACCTTGGCATGGCGGTGATCGACCGCCGTGCGTTCACCGACAACCGCGAGCTGGCCGAGGGCGATCCCAATCTGCTTGGCGCGCTGGCGGTCTATCGCTTCAGGAAACGCTAGAACCCGTCCGCAGCGGGCTGGCATCCAGAGCCTGCACCGTTTCGCGCCGCCACCACAACAGCGCCACCCCGGGCAGCGCGATGAAAAAAGTCGATAAAAAGAACGGCGCCCAGCCGAGCATGGCGACCATCTGGCCGGAGGCCGGCCCGACATAGACCCGTCCGATCGCCGCCAGCGCCGAGAGCAGCGCGAATTGTGTCGCCGAGTAACGCACATTGCACAGCGCCATCAGCAGGGCCACAAACGCGGTCGTGCCCATGCCGCCGCAGAGATTTTCGATCACCACCGCCAGCGCCATCAGGGCGTAGCTTTTGGGCAGCAGCGCCAGCGCGAGGAACACCAGGTTGGACGCCGCCTGCAGCACGCCAAAGAAGAGCAGCGACCGGAACAGCCCCAGTTTGCCCATCAGCGCGCCACCGGCGAGGGCGCCGACGATGGTGGCAACAAGGCCCAGCGCCTTGTTGATGGCGCCGACCTCGGCTGCGGAAAAACCCACGCCGCGAATCAGGAAAGCAGTGGTGAGGCTGCCGGCGAAGGCATCGCCGAGCTTGTACAGCACAATCAGCGCCAGCATCACCCAGGCACCATCGCGACTGAAAAAATCCTTCAGCGGCCCGACCACCGCCTCATCGAGGGAGCGCGGTGCCGCGGCCACCACCTCGGGCTCGGGACTGGCGAGCAGCACCGCGGTGCCGACCATCATCAGCGCGGCCATCAGCCAGTAGGTGGCCTGCCAGCCGAGCAGCGTATCGGCGAGGAACAGCGCCAGCCCGCCCGAAACGAGCATGCCCAGGCGGTAACCGAGCACCGACACCGCAGCGCCGGCGCCGCGCTCCTCGGTGCGCAACACATCCGAGCGATAGGCGTCAAAGGCGATGTCCTGCGAAGCAGAGGCAAAGGCGGTGATCACCGCGAGCAGGGCAAGGGCCAGCGGGGCACCGGCCGGCGAGAGCCCGCCCATCGCCGCGATGCAGGCCATCAGCACGACTTGCATCACCGCGATCCAGCCACGGCGGCGGCCGAGCAACGGCGGCACATAACGGTCCATCAGCGGCGCCCACAGGAACTTGAGCGTGTAGGGCAGGCCCACCAGCGAGAACAGCCCGATGGTGCGGATATCGACGTTCTCGACCGTCAGCCAGGCCTGCAGGGTGCCCGAGGTCAGCGCCAGCGGCAGGCCCGACGCAAAGCCGAGGGCGAGCATCACCGCAACACGGCGGCTGCGGAATATGGCGAAGTAGGGTGAGGCCGATTGTGTGGGAGCTGACATGTGCCGCAGGAGTGTAACGCGCAGCGGCGTCTACGGACGCCGCTCCTGTATTTGCCCTGTATTTGCCCTGTGTTTGCCCTGTGTTTGCCCTGCATTTGCCACGAATTTGCGACGTGATTCCCATCGATTTTCGCAATGTAAGCACAAGCCGGCTACGAGTAAGATAATATGCAAAGCACTGTTTCAGCCATTCCCACCCTGTCCCTGTCCTGATCGAGGTACTTATGAGTTCCGTGCAAACCGATGTCACCAAAGACAAGCTCGTCGCCGACCTGAAAGTGGTGATTGCCGACGCCGAAGAACTGCTGCTCGCAACCGCGGCACAGGCCGGTGAAAAAGCCGCCGCCGCGCGCGTTCGCATCACCGAAAGCCTCAAGGTCGCCAAGGAGAAACTGGCCATCGCCGAGGAAATTGCAATCGATAAGGCCAAGGCCGCCGCGCGCGCCACCGACGACTACGTCCACGAAAATCCCTGGACCGCCGTGGGCATAGGCGCCGCCGTGGGGCTTGTCATCGGCCTGCTGATCAGCAGGCGTTAAGAACCATGAGCAACACGGAGGGCCCCGCCACGGGCGGAGGCCTTCTCGGTTCGGCGCGCGCCCTCGCGCACACGCTGATCGCGCTGTCAAAAACCCGCCTCGAGATTTTTCTCAACGAAATCGAGGAAGAACGGCTGCGCATCGCCAACCAGATCGTGCTGGTGGTGCTGGCCGGTTTTTGCCTCATCGTCGGTGCGCTGCTGACGGTGACCTTTGTCGTGGTGTTGCTCTGGGACAGCCACCGGCTGCTGACCCTCGGCCTGTTTGCGCTCGGTTTTGTCGGCGCCGGCGCGGGGCTGGTCGCGTTGTTCATGGCCAGGGCCACCGCCAAACCAAAGCTCTTTTCGGCCTCGCTTGGCGAGTTGGCCAAGGACCTTGATCAATTGTCGGAAAAACAATGAACGAGCGTCTGCTGCGCGTGCGCGAGCAACGTGCCCGACTCGTAGAGCGCGCGGCGCGCCAGCGCGAGGCCCTTGCCGAAGATGTGGCGGCATTCGCCACACCAATCGCGCTGGCCGACCGCGGCCTCGCCATCGTCCGCTACATCAGGGCGCGGCCCGGCCTCATGGCAGCGGCGGCCGCCCTGGTTGTGGTGTTGCGCCCGCGACGCTCATTCGCCTGGATACGTAGCGGCTTTGCGCTGTGGCAGACCTGGCGCTGGCTTCATTCGCGGAACTGACGGGACCGGCATGCTGAAACAATTTTATCTTGTGGCCGATCGTGAGCGCAGGCATCTCGTCAGCGAGTTGTCCCAGGTCAGGGGATTGATGCCGCTCTTGATGAAGCCGCGCAACAAACAAAAATGGTCGGCCGAGGACCGGCGCGAGCTGGCGTTGCACATGCGCCGCCTGCAGCGCATGAGCCCCTACATTGTCGTGTTCGTGATGCCAGGCGGCTTCGCCATGCTGCCGGCCCTTGCCTGGTGGCTTGACCGCCGCCGCGGCCAGCGCGCCGGTCAGGCGCGTCCCCCGGCACCCTGACCCGGACGCGGACCCGGCCCGCCCGGACTGCGGCTCAAGGCTTCCAATCATAATCAACCGTCAGCGGGGCGTGGTCTGAAAACCGTGCATCCTTGAAAATAGCCGCCCGTTTGGCCGTTGCGGCAATGCCCGGTGTCGCAATCTGGTAATCGAGCCGCCAGCCGACGTTCTTGGCCCACGCCTGCCCGCGGTTACTCCACCACGTGTAGCACGCGTCGGTTACCTCCGGGTGCAGGCTGCGGTATACGTCAATCCAGCCGACCTTGTCGAAAATCTCGGTCAACCATGCCCGCTCCTCGGGCAGGAAGCCCGAGTTCTTCTGGTTGGAACGCCAGTTCTTCAGGTCGATTTCCCTGTGCGCGATATTCCAGTCGCCGCACAGAATGACCTCGCGCCCCTCGGCACGCAGTTTGGCCAGTACCGGCTTGAACAGCGCCAGAAAACGAAACTTGGCCTGCTGCCGTTCGTCCGAACTTGAACCGGACGGCAGATACACCGAAATGACCGACAATTTGCCGATATCAGCGCGCAGGTAACGGCCCTCGGCATCGAACTCGGCGTTTTTCAGACCTGCCGCGACTTTCTCCGGCAGGGCGCGGCTGTAGATGCCGACCCCGCTGTAGCCCTTCTTTTCAGCGCAGTGGAAATAGCCCTTGAACCCGGCCGGCGCAAGCATCGCCGCCGACATGTCCGCTTCATGTGCCTTCAATTCCTGCATGCAGACGATATCGGCCTTTTGCTGTTGCAACCACTCGAGGTAGCCCTTGTTGCAGGCGGAGCGTATGCCGTTGAGATTCAGTGTGATTACGCGTAGCATTTCGGGGCCGCCGATCGGGGTTGGGATTGACATGAACCGCAGCGTGCTGCGCCGGCCTGATGTTGATGTGTTCAGGTTCCGGACACGCGGTGTTTTCTCTGGTCTGCTGATTTTTCTACATTCGGGGTGCGCGGCGGACGCCGCAAACATGGCTGATTTCCGCAAAGAATTCATTTCGTTCTGCATTGACTGCGGCGTGCTGCGATTTGGCAGTTTCAAGCTCAAATCCGGACGCATCGCGCCGTATTTCTTCAACGCCGGGCTGTTCAACACCGGTGACAGCCTCGACAAGCTGGCGGAATTTTACGCCAAAGCCATACTCGCGGCCGGCCTGCCATTCGACATGTTGTTCGGTCCGGCCTACAAAGGCATCGTGCTCGCCTCGGCCGCGGCCATGGCCTTGTCGCGCGCCGGGCGCAACGTGCCCTTTGCCTACAATCGCAAGGAAGCCAAGGACCACGGTGAGGGCGGCGTCGTGGTCGGTGCCCCGCTCAGCGGGCGCGTGCTGATCGTCGACGATGTGATGACTGCGGGCACGGCGGCGCGCGAATCGGTCGAGATCATCCGCGCAGCGGGGGCGGTGCCCTGCGGCATCGCCATCGCCATGGACCGCATGGAACGCGGCCATTCGCCGCTGTCGGCGGTGCAGGAGGTGACGCGCGATTTCGGCATCCCCGTCATCACCATCGCCACGCTGGAGGACATGCTGGGCTTCCTGCAGGAACGTCCCGATCTGGTGCAGAATATGCGCGATATCGCCGACTATCGCCAGACCTACGGAGCCGCCGTCCATGCTTGAACGATTGCTTGTCGTGTTGCTCTCCTCCACCCTTGTTGCGGGTCTTGCCTGCGCGCAAAGCAAGACCATGTACCGCTGGGTTGATGAAAAAGGCAAGGTCCATTTCACCGACCGGCCGCCGGCCGAGGCCGCCGGCCGCCCCTCGGAAACGCTGACGCGGCAGGGCCAGGTGCTGAAAAAAAGCGAGGGGGCGATCACCCCCGAACAGGAAGCTGCGCGCGAAGCCGAAAAAAAGAAGGCGCGCGAAGAAGAACTGGCGGCGCGCGAGGAGCGGCGCAAGAACATGGCACTCCTGAACACCTACCCCTCGGAAAAAGAGATCGATGAAGCGCGGGCGCGCGTGCTCAAGCAGGGCGACGAGGCGATCAAGGCGACGGAGAAACGCGTTGATGCGGCACGCAAGCGCCAGGTCGATTATGAAAAGGAAAAAGAGTTCTACCTGAAAAAGCCGATGCCGGCCAAGCTGCAGCAGGACATCCAGAACAATGAGCTTGAGCTGAAGAACCAGCAGGGACTGCTCGGCGTGAAGAAAAAGGAACTCGATACCATCAACGCCAGGTACGACGAGGACAAGCGCCGTTACATCGAGCTCACCCGCGGCAAGGGGACGCCGGCGGCCAAAGGGACGACCGCGGCGGCGGCGGAGACAAAAAAGAAATAGGCCGTACCCGGGAAAAGTGACATTTTTGTCACTACAATCGCCATAAAAGCCACGTCCAGCGTGGCTTTTTCATTTTAAATGTTGAACAATTATGCCGGCTTTCCGGCACTCAGGCAGAGAGCTTTTTCTTCAGAATGTCGTTGACCTGGGCGGGGTTGGCCCTGCCCTTGCTCGCCCTCATCACCTGACCGACGAGGGCATTGAAAGCCTTGTCCTTGCCGGCGCGGAATTCATCGACCGACCTGGCGTTGGCGGTCAGTACTTCATCGACGATTTTTTCGATCGCGCCCGCATCCGACAACTGCTTGAGACCGCGCTTGTCGATGATGGCATCGACCGTGTCTCCCTGACTCTGTAAGGGTTGATTCCAAATATCTGCGAAAACTTCTTTCGCCATTTTTCCAGAGAGCGTGCCGTCCTGAATACGCTTGAGAAGCTGTACCAAGGTTGCTGCGTCTATTGGACAATCGGCAATCGGAGTGTCGCTAACAAAGCCCAGGCGATTCAGCCATGCCGACACTTCACCCATGATCCAGTTCGCGGCCAGCTTGGCGTCTCCACAGCCGTTCGCAACTTGTTCAAAATAATCTGCCATTTCCCTACTGGCCGTAAGCACACCTGCATCATATGCAGACAAACCAAGCTCGCGCTGATATCGCTCGCGTCTCGCCTGCGGCAGCTCCGGCAACTCGCCCTTCACACGCTCAATCCACGCTTCGGACACCACCAGCGGCGGCAGGTCGGGGTCGGGAAAATAGCGGTAGTCATGCGCGTCTTCCTTGGTGCGCATGGCGCGCGTTTCGCCCTTGTCAGGATCGAACAAAACCGTCGCCTGCTGGATCGTGCCGCCGTCCTCGAGCGTCGCGATCTGCCACCTCGCCTCGTAATCGATGGCCTGCTGCAAAAAGCGGAAGGAGTTGAGGTTCTTGATTTCGCGCCGCGTCCCGAGCGGCCCGCCAAAGCGACGCACCGACACGTTGGCGTCGCAGCGAAAGGAACCTTCCTGCATGTTGCCGTCGCAAATGCCGATCCAGCGCACCAGCCCGTGCAATGCCTTGGCGTAGGCCACCGCCTCTTCGCTCGAGCGCATGTCAGGCTCGGTGACGATTTCGAGCAGCGGCGTGCCGGCGCGGTTGAGGTCTATACCCGACATGCCATGGAAGTCTTCATGCAGCGACTTGCCGGCGTCCTCTTCGAGGTGGGCGCGCGTCAGTTGCACCGTCTTCTCGCCGTCCTTGGTGAAAATGCTCAGGCTGCCGCCCTGCACCACCGGCAATTCGTACTGGCTGATCTGGTAGCCCTTGGGCAGATCGGGATAAAAGTAATTCTTGCGCGCGAACACCGAGCGGCGGTTGATGACCCCGCCGATGGCGATGCCAAAGCGGATGGCGCGCTCCACCGCGCCTTTGTTGGCGACCGGCAGCACACCGGGCAGCGCGACATCGACGGCGCTCGCCTGGGTGTTGGGCGCGGCGCCGAAGGCCGTGGACGCGCCGGAAAAAATCTTCGACACCGTGGAAAGCTGAGTGTGGGTCTCCAGCCCGATGACGATTTCCCACTGGCCTTGAGCGCTCATGCCTCAAACCCCTTCGGGGTCTGCGCATGCCAGTCGGTGGCCTGCTGGTACTGGTGCGCGGCGCCGAGCATTTTTGCCTCGGCAAAATAATTACCGACGATGTGCAGGCCGACCGGCAGGCCGCCCGCGCCGAAGCCGCAGGGGATGGACATCGCCGGCAGTCCGGCGAGGTTGGCGGCGATGGTATAAATGTCGTTGAGGTACATCTGCACCGGATCGGCGGCCTTGGCGCCGATCCTGAACGCCACCGACGGCGAGGTCGGGCCGAGCACCAGGTCGCAGACCTTGAACGCCTCGGCGTAATCTTGCGCGATGAGGCGCCGGATGCGCTGCGCCTTGAGGTAATAGGCGTCGTAGTAACCGTGCGAGAGCACGTAGGTGCCGATGAGTATGCGGCGCTTGACCTCGGCGCCAAAACCCTCGGCGCGGCTCCGGCAATACAGTTCGGCAAGGTCACCGTACTCGGCGGCGCGATGGCCGAAGCGCACGCCGTCAAAGCGGCTGAGATTGGACGATGCCTCGGCCGGTGCGATGACGTAATAGGCCGGCACCGACAGGGCCGAGTTGGCAAGGCTGATGGCGACGCGCTTCGCACCGAGCTTTTCAAATTGCGCCAGCGCCGCGTCCACCGCCGCGCCGACATCGGCCGAAAGGCCTTCGCCGAAATACTCTCTTGGCACGCCGATGCGCAGTCCCTTCAGTGGCGCACCCAACTCGCGCGTGTAATCCTCGGCCGGTCGCTCGAGCGAGGTCGCGTCGCGCGTATCAAACCCGCTCATCGCGCCAAGCACCATCGCCGCATCCTCGGCGCTGCGCGCCATTACGCCGCCCTGGTCGAGGCTGGAGGCGAAGGCGATCATGCCGTAACGCGACACCACGCCGTAGGTCGGCTTGATGCCGGTGATGCCGGTGAGGGCCGCCGGCTGGCGGATCGAGCCGCCGGTGTCGGTGGCCGTCGCCGCAGGCGCAAGCCGCGCCGCCACCGCCGCGGCAGAACCGCCGGAGGAACCACCCGGCACGTAGTCCGGATTCCACGGGTTTTTCACCGCGCCATAGTAGGACGTCTCGTTCGACGAACCCATCGCAAACTCGTCCATGTTGGTCTTGCCCAGGATGACCGCGCCGGCGGCGTTAAAACGCTCGATGACATGCGCGTCATAGGGGGCGGTGAAGTTGGACAGCATTTTCGAGGCACAGGTGGTGAGCCAGCCCTTGGCGCAGAAAATATCCTTGTGCGCGATCGGGATGCCGGTCAATGGCGCGGCCTCGCCCCTGGCGATGCGCGCGTCGGCTGCCGCCGCCTGTGCCAGGCTCTTTTGCGCATCGACGGTGATGAAGGCGTTGAGTGCACTGTGGCGCGCGACGCGCTCGAGCAGGCCGCGCGTCAGCTCGACGCTGGAAATCTGTTTCGCCGCCAGTGCGGCGGATAGCGCTTTGAGTGAAGCCTGGAACATGGTCTTGGGTCTTGGGTCTTGGGTCTTGGGTCTTGATTGAACGTTTGCCTGGTCTTGCGTTCGGGGCCGGCCTTTTCCGCCGCCACCACCGTGACCGGCGTGACCCGGTGACCCGGATGATTATTCGATGACTTTGGGCACGAGGTAAAGACCACCCTCGACTTGCGGCGCCACCGACTGGAACAACTGGTGCTGGTCAACCTCGGTCACCCGGTCTTCGCGCAGGCGCAGGCTCATGTCCTGGGCGTGCGGCATCGGCTCGATGCCGGCGGTGTCCACCTGCTGCATCTGCCCGATCAACTCGAAAATGCCGTTCAGCTGATCGCGCGTGGCAAGCGCTTCGTCCGCGCTCGTTTCAATGCGCGCGAGCCAGGCGATGCGCTTCACTTCATCGAGGGTCAGGGACATGGCTTATTGCTCCAAATGTTGCGCGGGACCACTCCCCTCGCACGCCCCGACAACGGGGTCCCTGACGGCAAAGCTGTCGGGGTCTCTTTTCGTGACAAATTCACTTAAATTTCTCTTAAAAACCGTGGCTTAATGCGGTATTATAAGGGAGCGCAGCATAAACGGGCAGGCTCTTTTTCCAGCCCGTCATGCCGCCCCGGACACGGCTTGAAACGGCAACATAAAAGACGCACCCCAACAGACCCAAGACAACAGACCCAAGACAACAGACAACAGGGGTCCCCACCCCTCACAAAGGATTGACACTGCATGTTCGGTTTCCTGCGCGGCTATTTCTCGGACGATCTCGCGATCGACCTGGGAACCGCAAACACCCTGATTTACGTACGTGGCAAGGGCATCGTCCTCGATGAACCCTCAGTCGTCGCCATCCGCCAGGAAGGCGGCCCCAGCGGCAAAAAAACCATCCAGGCGGTGGGCAAGGAAGCCAAGCAGATGCTGGGCAAGACGCCCGGAAACATCACCGCCATCCGGCCGATGAAGGACGGCGTCATTGCCGATTTCACCGTCACCGAGCAGATGTTGAAGCAGTTCATCAAAAAAGTGCATGTGTCGCGCCTGCTCTCGCCGAGTCCGCGCATCATCATCTGCGTGCCCTGTGGTTCGACCCAGGTCGAGCGGCGCGCCATTCGCGAATCGGCCATTGGCGCCGGCGCATCGCAGGTATTCCTGATCGAAGAACCCATGGCCGCAGCCATTGGCGCGGACCTGCCGGTGGCCGATGCCACCGGTTCGATGGTCGTCGATATCGGCGGCGGCACCACCGAAGTGGGCGTCATCTCCCTCGGCGGCATGGTGTACGCCGGCAGCGTGCGCGTCGGCGGCGACAAGTTCGACGAGGCCATCATCAATTACATCCGCCGCAACTACGGCATGCTGATCGGCGAAACCACGGCTGAATCGATCAAAAAAGAAATCGGCTCGGCCTTCCCCGGCAGCGAAGTGCGCGAAATGGAAGTAAAGGGCCGCAACCTCGCCGAGGGCATTCCGCGCAGCTTCACCATTTCGTCGAATGAAATCCTCGAGGCACTGACCGAGCCGCTCAACAGCATTGTCAGCGCGGTGAAATCGGCGCTGGAGCAGACACCGCCGGAACTCGGGGCCGATATCGCCGAAAAAGGCATGGTGCTCACCGGCGGCGGCGCGTTGCTGCGCGATCTCGACCGGCTGCTGATGGAAGAGACCGGCCTGCCGGTCATTGTGGCCGACGATCCGCTCACCTGCGTCGTGCGCGGCTCGGGCAAGGCGCTCGAGAAGATGGAGAAGCTTGGCAGCATCTTCACCAACGACTGACCGGGCCGCGGATGGTGGCTGAGACAACGACAGCCCCGCACGCTCGTAAGCCGGCGCCGCCGGTGCGTTTTTCGCCGGTCATTGTGCTGCTGCGCATCTGATGGACTATTCCCCGCCACCTTTTTTCAACCGCGGCCCGGCGCCGCTGGTGCGCCTGTCGTTTTTTGTCGTGCTCGCCATCTTGCTGATGGTGCTCGACGCGCGCTTTCGCTACGCCGATTCGCTGCGCCAGGTGTTCGCACTGCTCGCCTACCCGGTGCAGCAGGTGGCGATGGCCCCGCTTACCGCGTTCAACCAGGCGACTGATTTTTTCACCAGCCAGTCGGCACTGCGCAGTGAAAACGAAAAGCTGCGCGCCGAGCAGTTGAAGCTCGGACAGCAGTCGCAGGTGCTGCAGGCCCTGGCGGCCGAGAACGCGCAAATGCGCCTGCTGATGGAAGCAAGGGCCAAACTGCCGCGCGACGCGGTGTTTGCCGAAATACTCTATTCGGCGCGCGACCCGTTCAGTCGCAAGGTGTTCATCGACAAGGGCCGGCAGGCCGGTATCAAGCCCGGCCAGGCCGTGGTGGACCATATAGGCGTCATCGGCCAGGTGACGCGCGTCCACCCGCTGCTCGCCGAGGTCACGCTGGTGACCGACAAGGACCAGGCGATTCCGGTGCAGGTGGTGCGCAACGGCCTGCGCGCCGTGGCCTTCGGCGGCGGCGACGGCACCACGCTCGATTTGCGCTACATGGCGGCCAATGCCGAAATCCAGAACGGCGACTTGCTGGTCACCTCGGGCATAGACGGCACCTACCCGCCCGGACTGCCGGTGGCGCGCGTCGCACGCATCGAACGCGACGCCGCCTACGCCTTCGCCAAGATCGCCTGCACGCCGGAGGCCGGCGCCAATCAGCACCGGCAGGTTCTGGTGCTCTCCGGCGGTGAGGACCTGCCGCCGCAACCGGAGGCGCAGCCGGCGCAGCAACAGCGCGCCGCCAAGGTCAAGAAGCAACGCAAACGCGAATGACCCGGTTCACCATCACCGCCATTCGAGCGGAGCGCCCATGCCGATGATCAGCAACGGACCGCAACGCATCCTGCTGCCGGTGCGCGTCGGCTTCATGATGTTGACGCTGCTGCTCGCGCTGATGTTCAACCTGATGCCATGGGGCCGCGCCATCGGCGTGCCCGATCTGCTGGGCCTGGTGATCGTTTTCTGGTGCACCCACCAACCACGAAAAATGGGTATCGGGACGGCCTGGGCGCTGGGCCTCATCATGGATGCGGGAACCGGCTCGCTGATGGGCCAGCACGCCTTTTCCTACGCAGTGCTGGCCTTTTTTTCGATCGCGCTGCACCGGCGCATGCTGTGGTTTTCGCTCAAGCACCAGGCCGCGCATGTACTGCTACTGATGCTGCTGGTGCAGGCGCTGATGATGGGCGTGCGCATGTTCGCCGGCGCACCCTTCCCCGGCATCGGCTATTTTCTTGGCGCTCTCGTCGGCGCCGTCGCCTGGCCGGTACTCGCCGTGCTGCTGCTCACGCCGCAGCGGCGGCCCGAGTCGATCGACGAGAACAGGCCGATCTGACCATGCACACCGGCAATGCAGCCGCCCGCCATGGCGACTGAATTCCGCGACAACGAGCGCGAACTGTATTACTTCCAGCTGCGCGTCGGCATCGCCGGCGCCGTGGTACTGGTGGCCTTCGGTATCCTGCTGGCGCGCTTTTTTTACCTGCAGGTGGTGCAGCACGACTACTACCAGACCAAGGCCGAGGACAACCGCATCTCGATCGTGCCGATCGCGCCCAACCGCGGCCTCATCACCGACCGCAACGGCGTCGTGCTGGCGCGCAATTACTCGGCCTATACGCTGGAGATCGCACCCGACAAAGTGTCAAACATCGAGGCGCTCATCGACGACCTCTCCGGCATCGTCGAAATCCGGCCCAGCGACCGCACACGCTTCAAGCGCCTGATGATCGAGGCCAAGGGCGCCGACAGCCTGCCGATACGCTCGCGCCTGTCCGACGAGGAGGTGGCCAAGTTCGCCGCCAACCGCTTTCGCTTTCCCGGCGTGGACATCAAGGCGCGGCTGTTTCGCCAGTACCCGCTCGGCAAAATGGGCTCGCACTTCATCGGTTACATCGGTCGCATCAACCAGCGTGACCTCGACTGGATAGGCAACGAGGGGCTGGAGGCCAACTACAAGGGTACCGAACACATCGGTAAAACCGGCCTCGAACAGAAGTACGAAAAGGAATTGCACGGCGGCACGGGCTACGAGCAGGTCGAAGTCGATGCTGGCGGCCGCGGTGTGCGCACGCTGTCGCGCACACCGCCGACCTCGGGCAACAACCTCGTGCTCACCCTCGACATCAAATTGCAGGAAGTGGCCGAAATGGCCTTCGGCGACCAGCGCGGCGCCCTGGTTGCAATCGAGCCCTCCACCGGGGGCATACTCGCCTTTGTTTCCAAGCCGGGCTTCGATCCCAACCTGTTCGTCGATGGCATCGACCCGACCAACTGGGAAGCGCTCAACACCTCGCCCGACCGACCCCTGGTCAACCGCGCCCTCGCCGGCACCTATCCGCCCGGATCGACCTTCAAACCTTTCATGGCGCTCGCCGCGCTGGCGCTGGGCAAGCGCACGCCGGCGCAGGCCATCAGCGACCAGGGTTACTTCATTTTCGGCGGGCACCGTTTTCGCGACGACAAGGTCGGCGGCCACGGCATGGTCGACATGTACAAATCGATCGTGGTGTCCTGCGACACCTATTATTACCAGCTTGCCAACGACCTCGGCATCGACAACATCGCCGGCTACATGACGCACTTCGGCTTTGGCAGCCGCAGCGGCATCGATATCGAAGGCGAGGCCGCCGGCGTACTGCCGTCGCAGCAATGGAAGCAAAAACGTTTCCGCCGCCCGGAACAGCAGAAATGGTACGCCGGCGAAACCATCTCGGTCGGCATCGGCCAGGGTTACAACTCATACACGCCGCTGCAACTGGCACAGGCCGTCTCGACACTCGCCTCCGGCGGCACCGTGTACAAACCGCACCTCGTCAACTATGTCGAGAACATCAAGACCGGTGCGCGCAGCTACGTCGAGCCGCGTCCGGTGAGCACGCTGCCGGCCAAACCCGAGCATATCGAGATCATCAGGCAGGCGATGATAGGCGTTAACAAAGAGGGCACCGGCGCGCGCGCCTTCGCCGGTGCCGAGTACGTCAGCGCCGGCAAAACCGGTACGGCGCAGGTCATCGCCATCAAGCAAAACGAAAAATACGACGAGAAGCGCATTCACGAGCGCCACCGCGATCACGCGCTGTTTATCGCCTTCGCCCCGGCCGACAGCCCGAAAATCGCGCTGGCGGTGATCGTCGAGAACGGCGGCTTCGGCGCCCGTGCCGCAGCGCCGATCGCGCGCCAGGTGCTCGATTACTATCTGCTCGGCAAAGTGCCAAAAAAACCCGCCGTCGCCGGTCCGGGGGACGACGCGCATGATTGACATGCTGTGGCGCCGCCTCACCGACAAGATGGACTGGCCGCTGTTCAGCATCGCACTGACCATACTGATGCTGGGCGTACTGACGCTGTTCAGCGCGTCCTACGAGACACCGAGCCGCATCACGGCACAATTCGCCAACATCGCCTTCGCCTTTGTCGTGATGTGGGTCGCCGCGCAAATCCCGCCGCAATTGCTGATGCGCCTCGCACCGCCGCTGTACATCGCCGGCGTGCTGCTGTTGATCGCGGTCGCCCTGTTTGGCGACATCCGCAACGGCGCCAGGCGCTGGCTCAATCTGGGGGTCACCAGCATCCAGCCCTCGGAAATCATGAAGATAGCGATGCCGCTGATGCTGGCCTGGTACTTCCACAAGTACGAGGCAATGCTGCGCCTGCGCGACTTCGCCGTTGCGGCAGTACTGCTGGCGATACCGGTGTTCCTGATTGCAAGGCAGCCCGACCTCGGGACCGCGCTGTTGGTGTCGGCATCGGGGTTTTTCGTGATTTTCCTCGCCGGCCTGTCCTGGAAAATCATCATCGGCCTGGCGGTGGCGGGTTTAGCCAGCACGCCCTTGATGTGGTCGATGCTGCACGATTACCAGAGACAGCGCATCCTGACACTGATCGACCCTTCGAGCGATCCGCTCGGCGCCGGCTACCACATCATCCAGTCGACCATCGCCGTGGGCTCGGGCGGATTCATCGGCAAGGGCTGGTTGAAGGGCACGCAAACCCACCTCGAGTTCATTCCCGAGCGCTCGACCGATTTCATTTTTGCCGTTTTCTCCGAGGAGTTCGGCCTGCTCGGCAACATCGTGCTGCTGATGCTCTACCTCGCGCTGATTGCGCGCGGCCTGATGATCGCCGCCAACGCGCCGACGTTTTTCGCGCGCCTCATCTCCGGCGCCATCACCCTCACCTTCTTCACCTACGCCTTTGTCAACATGGGCATGGTCAGCGGCATCCTGCCGGTGGTCGGCGTGCCGCTGCCGCTGGTGTCCTACGGCGGCACCGCGCTCGCGGCGCTCTACCTTGGCCTGGGCATGTTGATGAGCATGCAAAAGCACCGCAAACTGGTGCAGACGTGACTGTCAAACGTGAATAATCAAGATTGAAAAAGCCAAAGGTGAAAACATTGCGCATGAACAAGACATCCCGACCGGCGGCCGGGTTCGCGGCGTGTTTCATCCTTGTTCTGCTCGCCGGCTGTCATGGCCTCATCACCAGCAAACCGGTTGTCGAGCGTGCCCCCGAGCCGCAAAAACCCGCCCCGGCGTCGGCGCAGGCACCGGCGCCGGTACCGGCGACGACAACCCCGGCCCGCCGCGGCGCTTATTACCAGGACGACGGGCCCGGCGACAACGCGCCGGTCAATCTTGCCGCCATCCCCGATGCCGAACCCCGGGTCGAACCACTGCACCGCTTTGCCAATAATCCCTACACGGTTTTCGGCCAGGATTACCGCCCGGTGCGCGAAGTGCGCAGCTTCCGGCAATCGGGCATCGGCAGCTGGTACGGACGCAAATTCCACGGCCAGCGTACCTCCAGCGGCGAACCCTACGACATGTACGCCATGACGGCGGCGCATCCGACCCTGCCGATTCCGAGTTACGTTCGCGTCACCAGCGGCGCCACGCAAAAATCGGTCATCGTGCGTGTCAACGACCGCGGTCCGTTTCATTCGGGCCGCATCATCGACCTCTCCTACACCGCGGCCGCCAAACTCGGCTATGTCAACCAGGGCAGCACACAGGTCGAAGTCGAACAGATCCTGGCGCAGGAGATACCGGCCATCGTCGCACGCCAACGCAGCCAGCCGCCGGCTTCGGCGCCGGTCGCAGTCGCATCCGGCGCACCGGCGATAGCGCCGGAGAACAAGCCGCCCGAGGCAAAGCCGGCTGCGGCAACCCCGGCGCTGGCACGGACTGCGGCCAACACAGCGGTACCGGCGGCCGCAGCGCGGATTCCGGTCGATACCGAGAAAAGCGGCGTGTTCCTGCAACTGGGCGCCTTTTCGGGCCGCGACAACGCCGAAAACTTTCGCGTGCGCATCTACCAGCAACTGGCGTGGCTCGACAAGGCGATCGAGGTCTACCAGCGCAGCGGATTGTTCCGGTTGCACCTTGGCCCCTATCGCGACCGCGCCGAGGCGGATGCGGCGGCCGAGCAGATACGCGAGGCCCTGTCCCTCAAACCCGTCGTCATACTGCGCTGACGCACTGAAAAACCCGCGCCGGCGCAGGCACGGCGCAATGGGTTGATGCACTGCCCGCTGTTATAATTCCGGTTTAGCCGCCGTTGCCCATGCCCCGTCATCCCGCTCTACTGCTGCTCGCTTTTGCGCTGTTCACCGCACTGCCGGCCAGCGCGCAGATTCCCGCACCCGCTCTGGCGGCCAAGTCCTGGTTGCTGCTCGATGCCTCCAGCGGCCAGCTGATCACCAGCCAGGCCGCCAACGAGCGTTTCGAACCGGCGTCGCTGACCAAGCTGATGACCGCCTACATCGCCTTTACCGCGATCAAGAACAAGCAGCTCGCCCTGACACAGGCCATTCCGGTGTCGGAGAAGGCCTGGCGCGCCCAGGGCTCACGCATGTTCATCGAGCCGAACAAACCGGTGACCGTCGAGGAACTGCTGCGCGGCATGATCGTGCAATCGGGCAACGACGCCTGCATCGCGCTCGCCGAGGCCATCGCCGGCTCCGAAGAGGGCTTTGCGCAATTGATGAACAAGGAGGCTGCGCGCCTCGGCATGAAGAACACCCGCTTCGTAAATTCCAGCGGCCTGCCCGACCCGCAGCACTACTCGAGCGCGCAGGACCTCGCCCTGCTCGCCCACGCGCTGATCCGCGACTTTCCGGAGTTTTACGCGCAGTTGTATTCGATGAAGGAATACCGCTACAACAACATCACCCAGCACAACCGCAACCGGCTGCTGTGGCTTGACCCGAACGTGGATGGCGTCAAGACCGGCTTCACCGACAATGCCGGCTATTGCCTGATCGCCTCGGCCAAGCGCGGCCCGCGGCGCCTGATCTCGGTGGTCCTTGGAACCAGCTCCGATTCGGTGCGGGCACAGGAGAGCCAGAAACTGCTCAACCACGGCTTCCAGTTCTATGAAAGCGTGCGCCTGTACGAGAAAAACCAGGCAGTAAGCACGCTGGAGGTGTGGAAGGGCAGCGAGAACCGCGTCAAGGCCGGCTTCCAGTCGGACATGTTCGTCACGCTGCCGCGCGGGCAGGCCGACAAGGTCAAGGCCGAGTTCGTCAGCCAGCAGCCGCTGGTCGCGCCGATCAGCGCCGGCCAGCGCGTGGGCACGCTCAAGGTCATGGTGGAGACCGCGCTGGTAGCGGAGTATCCTGTGCTGGCACTCGAGAACGTCGGCATTGCCGGCTATTTCGGCCGCACCTGGGACACGCTGCGACTTTGGTTCAAATAATGTTAAACGCGGCGCGTTGCGCCGCTTTAACTTCGCGCGTTTGAACGGACCCTGAACCCGGGCCGTTCAACGCGCAGAGCGCGGTTTTAACATTTGCGAGGAAGCTATGACGGTCTATCTCAACGGCGAATTCATGGCGCGTGAAGACGCGAAAATATCGGTCTTTGATCGCGGCTTCATGTTCGGCGACGGCGTGTATGAAGTCACCCCGGCCTACGGCAGGCAGCCGTTCCGGCTGAAGCAGCACCTCGAACGGCTGGAGCACAGCCTGGCCGAAATACGCCTTGCCAATCCCTTCAGCCGCGCGCAATGGACGGAACTTACCGAGCAAATGGTCGCCAAAAACCCGTGGGAGAACCAGGGCATTTACCTGCAGGTCACGCGCGGTGTCGCGCCGCGCGACCATCCGTTCCCGAAAAAATCGACGCCGACGGTGTTCATGATGTGCAACCAGTTGATGACGCCGCCCGATTCGTTCTACGAAAAAGGCGCCGAGTGCATCAGCGCGCCCGACACGCGCTGGCTGCGCTGCCACATCAAATCGACCTCGCTGCTCGGCAACGTACTGGCGCGCCAGGCCGCCGATGACGTCGGTGCGCTCGAATGCATCATGTTCCGCGACGGCTTCCTCACCGAGGCCGCGGCCTGCAACGTCATGATCGTCAAGAACGGCATCGTGCTCGCGCCGCCGCAGGACAACCTGATCCTGCCGGGCATCACCTACAACGCCGCGCTCGAACTGATGCGCACCAACAAGCTGCCACTGGAGCAGCGCAAGGTGTCCGAGGCCGAGGTGCGCGACGCCGACGAGGTCTGGCTCACCTCGACGACCAAGGAGTTGATACCGGTGGTCACGCTCGACGGCAAGCCCGTGGGTCATGGTGCCGCGCGGGGCAAACCCGGCCCTGTGTTCAAGCGCATGCATGCGCTGTTTCGCGAGTGCCGCACCCGAGAGTGCGCCCCGGCCCATGTCTGAGGCGGAAAAGCCGCCCGAACTCGAGTCACTGATCGCCTTTCCGACCGAGTTCCCGATCAAGATCATGGGGCTGACGCAGGACGGGTTTGCGCAGACCGTGGCGACACTGGTGCGCCAGCATGCGCCCGACTTCGACGCTTCGAACATGGAAATGCGCTCGAGTCGCGAGGGCAAGTGGCTGTCGCTGACGGTGACCATCAACGCCACGTCGCGCGAACAACTCGACGGACTCTATCAGGCGCTGTGCGACCACCCCATGGTCAAGATGGTGCTCTAGGCGCAATGTCCCTGCACTCCCCCCTGCCGGTTCAGCCCGCCACCGCCGCAGTCACCGCCGCAGCGACCGCCGCGCCTGTCGTGGTCAAACACCTTGGCCTCGCGGCTTATCTGCCGGCCTACGAGGCAATGCGCCGCTTTACCGCGGAACGAGACGCCGGCACTGCCGACGAAATCTGGACGCTGCAGCACCCCCCGGTGTACACCGTGGGGCTCGCCGGTCGTGACCAACACCTGCCGCGCTCGGGCGACATCGCCGTTGAACACATCGACCGCGGCGGTCAGATCACTTATCACGGCCCCGGCCAGGCCATCGTCTACCTGCTGCTCGATCTGTCGCGGCGCGCACTCAGGGTGCGCCAGTTGGTGAGCCTCGCCGAGCAGGCGGTGATAGACACGCTGGCCGACCAAAACGTCGGCGCCACGCGCGTCCTCGGTGCTCCCGGCGTCTATGTCGATGGCGCGAAAATCGCCGCGCTCGGCCTGCGCGTGCGCAAGGGCTGCTGTTATCACGGTATTGCCCTCAATGTGGACATGGACCTGTCGCCGTTCTCGGTCATCGACCCCTGTGGTTTCCGCGGGCTGCGCGTGACCCAGGCGCGCGACCTGGGCGTCAGCGCCGGAACCGCTGAAATGGGTGAACGTCTTGCCGCCAAAGTGATCCAACTGCTGCAATGAACGACACCGACACCAAACCCAAGGAAAAAGGCCAGTCCAAGACGGCGCGCATCCCGATCAAGATCGTGGCTGCGGAAAAGCTCAAAAAGCCCGACTGGATTCGCGTGCGCGGCGCCTCCGACAACTCCCGGTTCAACGAGATCAAGCAGATCCTGCGTGAAAACCGCCTGCATACGGTGTGCGAAGAGGCCTCCTGCCCCAACATCGGCGAATGCTTCGGCAAGGGCACGGCGACCTTCATGATCATGGGCGACAAGTGCACGCGACGCTGCCCGTTTTGCGACGTCGGCCATGGCCGGCCCGATCCGCTTGATGCCGACGAGCCGCTGCACCTGGCGCAGACCATTGCAGCGCTGAAACTCTCCTATGTCGTCATCACCAGCGTCGATCGTGACGACCTGCGCGACGGCGGCGCAAAACATTTTGTCGATTGCATCCGGGCCGTGCGCGAACACTCGCCGCAAACGCGCATCGAGGTGCTGGTGCCCGATTTCCGCGGTCGCATGGACCGCGCCCTCGAGATCCTCGAGGGCGGCCCGCCCGACGTCATGAACCACAACCTCGAGACGGTGCCGCGCCTGTACAAGCAGGCGCGCCCGGGCTCCGACTACGCGCATTCGCTGCTGCTGCTGAAAAATTTCAAGGCACGCCACCCCGGCATCCCGACCAAGTCCGGACTGATGGTGGGCCTCGGTGAAACCGACGAGGAAATCGTCGCCGCCATGCGCGACATGCGCGAACACCAGGTTGACATGCTGACCATAGGCCAGTACCTGCAACCGTCCGCGCACCATCTGCCGGTGACGCGCTACGTGCACCCGGATGTGTTTGCAAGCTTCGAGCGCGAAGCAGCGGCGCTCGGGTTCATGCACGCTGCGGTGGGACCGATGGTGCGCTCCAGTTACCACGCCGACCGGCAGGCGCACGCGGCGGGCGTCGCCGGCACCGCAGCGTGAGCACGCGCCGTTTCGCCCTCAAGGCGGTCGCAGCCAGCCTCGGTGCGGCAGGCCTCGGCACGCTGGCGCCGGCCGCTGCGGCCGGCATCGAAATCGGCACGCCCGCACCCGAGCTCGACATCAGGTTGCTCAACGGCAAGCTGCTCAAGGGCAGGCAACTGCAGGGCAAGGTGGTGGTGCAGATGTACTGGGCGACCTGGTGCCCTTACTGCCGCGCCGCGCTGCCTGAAATGCAGCGTCTTTACGTGCAACTGCAGCCCAAGGGCCTGGAGATTCTCGCCCTGTCGATAGACGAGAGCGAAAAAACCGCGCGCGACTTCTGGAAAGGAAAGGCCTACAGTTTTCCGTCGGCCATGCGCAGCAATGAGTTTTTCGCGCATTACGGACGCATCGGCACCACGCCGACCTATGTCGTCATTGACCGCGGCGGCATTGTGCGCCATCGCATCAACGGCGCGCCCGAGCACGGCGTCCTGGAGCAAATGGTGACCAAACTGCTTTAGGAAAAGGTGACTTTTTTGTCACCTGAATCGCCAGGAAACGCCCGACCGGCGCCGATTTTCTAATATGAATTCAGTGAATTTTCACTGCTGCTGCGGACAACAGATCAGCCGGCTTGGAGTTCTTTTTCCAGCAACGCGTGCAAGGCCTCGAAGTCGGGCTCGCCAAGATACTGCTTGACGATGCGCCCGTCCCTGGCAATGACAAAAGTGGTCGGGGTCAGGCTGACATTGCCAAAGCGCTGCGCCAGTTCGCCGTTGACATCGAGCGCCACCTTGAACGGCAGCGCGTTCCTTTGGGCGTAATCGACGACATGGCTTGGCGGGTCGTAACGCATCGCCACCGCAATGGTTTCGAAGCCGCGCGGCGCGAACTTGCGGTAGGTGGCGGTGATCCTGGGCATTTCGCGCACGCACACGGCGCAGTCGGTCGCCCAGAAATTCACCAGCACCACCTTGCCGCGCAATTCACTGGTGGTGATGCGCTCGCCCTTGATGGTGTTGAACTGCACCTCGGGCGCCGTGCCAGGCTGTATCATGGTCAGCACAAACATAAGCGTGCCGATGACGGCAAGGGCGCCGATGAAGGCAAACTGTTTCAGATTGATCATTTTTTTAACGGGGGAATTCATGCGCGCCATTCTCGGCCTTTTGGCCATGCTTGTCACTGTGAGCTTCACACTGCTGCCCGGCGCGGCCTCGGCGCTGTCGCTGGCCGAGCTCAGCAACAAGGACGCTGCCACGGGTTTGAAAGAGGCGCTGACCAGAGGTTCACAAATAGCAGTGCAAAAACTCGGCCTCGAGAACGGTTTTCTCGGCAACGACAAGGTGAAAATCCCGCTGCCCGAATCGCTGCAAAAGGTCGAGAGCCTGATGCGCAGCTTCGGCATGGGCAAGCAGGCCGACGAACTGCTGCTGCGCATGAACCGTGCGGCCGAGGCGGCCGTGCCCGAAGCGAAGGTGCTGCTGGTGAATGCGGTCAAACAGATGTCGGTCGAGGACGCCAAGGGCATTCTCAGCGGCGGCAACGATGCCGCGACCCAGTACTTCAAGCGCACCACCGCCGAGCCCATGAACGGGAAGTTCCTGCCCATCGTCAAGAAGGCGATGGAGAAGGTAAAACTTGCCGATGCCTACAACACCTACGCCGAGCGCGGTGCCAAGTTCGGTCTGGTCAAGGCCGAGGATGTGCGGATCGAAAACTACATCACGCGCAAGACCCTGGACGGCCTGTTCGTGATGATCGCCGAGGAAGAAAAAGCCATCCGCGCCGATCCGGTCGGGCAGACCTCGAACATGCTGAAAAAAGTCTTCGGCGCCATCGGCAAATAGGCGCCACGAGGCACCACGGCGCGGCCGGGGAACGCGCCTCAGTAAAACACCTGGGTGCGCGGCGCTTCACGCGATATCACGTCGAGCGCGCGCCGCATCACTTCGGCAACGCGCTGAAGGCCGGCCACCGACAACTGCGTCGGGCTGGCATAGAGTTCGGCAAAACTGCCCAACTGGCGCAAGTCGGCGATGGCAAAGCCCGCCGCCACCGCACTTTTCAAAATACGGTCATTGAACACCGCCAGCGCGGCGCAGGCGGCCTGCTGCTGCTCCCAATCCGGGTAGCGCGGCGGGTACATGGTGCAGACGAGGGTCGGCAGGCGCGTTGAGAGCGCCGCCCGTGCAAGAATTTCGACATGCCGCTCGAAGTCATCGGCGGCGCCGCTGAGGGTGGCCAGACCGGTGCGCCAGGCCACTGCGGGGCCCTCCAGCAGGCCGCTTGCGGCGATGGCATCATTGCCCTCGATATTGATGATGATGTGCGTCGCATCTTCGGGAATGGTGGTGGCCGCCGCGCCGGGCATGGCGATCTGCGCCGCCGATATCACCGACAACTTCCATGGAAAACGCGCGCCGGGCAGTACCGCGCCCTCGAGGCTGCCCTCGGGCAGGTCGGCGCGCACCGGCAGCAGGGAATCGCCCAGCAGCACGACGTGCGGCTGGGAGACTTCCTCCAGCTTCGGAAAATCACTCATGCCCGGACCTCAATGCGCCGCCTCCCAGTTCAGTCCGCTGCCGACATCCACGAGCAGCGGCACCTCCAGTTTCGCCACGCCGGTCATCAGCAGCGGCAGCCGGGTCCTGACGGTGGCGAGTTCGGCATCGGGAACCTCGAGCACCAGTTCGTCATGCACCTGCATGATGAGGCGCGTTTGCAGCCTGTCAAGGTCAAGCCAGTCCTGAACCGCGATCATCGCCAGCTTGATCAGGTCGGCCGCCGTGCCCTGCATCGGCGCATTGATGGCGGCACGCTCCGCGCCCTGTCGCCGTGCCGGGTTGGACGAGCGTATCTCCTGCAGCCACAGCTTGCGGCCAAGCACGGTCTCGACGTAGCCGGCGTCCCGCGCCTGCGCCCGCGTCTCGTCCATGTAGCGTTTTACGCCGGGATAGCGCGCGAAATAACTGTCGATGTACGCCTGCGCCGTGCTGCGGTCCAGATTGAGCTGTATCGCCAACCCGAACGCCGACATGCCGTAGATCAGGCCGAAGTTGATGGTCTTGGCGGCGCGGCGCTCGTCGGCGCCGACCTCGGCGATGTTGCGGTTGAAAATTTCCGCAGCGGTGGCACGGTGCACATCTTCACCGGCGGCAAAGGCCTTGAGCAGACCCGGGTCGCGCGACAAATGCGCCATGATGCGCAACTCGATCTGTGAATAATCCGCCGACACCAGCACATGTCCCGGCGGCGCGATGAAGGCCTCGCGAATGCGCCGGCCCTCGCCGGTGCGCACGGGAATATTCTGCAGGTTGGGATCGTTGGAGGCGAGACGTCCGGTCACCGCCGTGGCCTGGCCGTAATTGGTGTGTACGCGCCCGGTTCGCGCATTGACCATGCGCGGCAGCTTGTCGGTGTAGGTGGACTTGAGCTTGGTCAGGCCGCGGTACTCGAGCAGCGTCTTGGGCAGCGGGTAATCGAGTGCGAGTTTTTCCAGCACCTCCTCGTCGGTCGAGGGTGCGCCCGACGGCGTTTTTTTCACCACCGGCAGCTTCAACTGCTCGAAAAAAATCTCGCCGATCTGCTTGGGTGAATTGAGGTTGAAGGGCTGGCCGGCCTCGAGATGGGCTTTTTGCTCCAGCGCCATCATCCTGGCGCCAAGCTCGGCGCTCTGCTTTTCGAGCAGGCCCGAATCGATCAGCACGCCGTTGCGCTCCATGCGAAACAAAACCTCGCGCGCCGGCATCTCGATGTCCGCATAAACCCGCCGCAGGCGCTCGTCGGCGGCAAGCTGCGATGACAGCGTGCGGTGCAGGCGCAGCGTGATGTCGGCGTCCTCGGCCGCATACGCGGTGGCGCGCTCGAGATCGACCTGGTCGAAACCGATGCGCTGTGCACCCTTGCCGGTGACCTCGTCATAACTGATGGTCTTGACGCCGAGGTGGCGCGTGGCGAGCGAGTCCATGTCGTGGCGCAGGTGGCTCTCTAGCACATACGATTCGAGCAGCGTGTCATCGACGATGCCGCGCAGGCTGACGCCGTGGTTGGCAAACACATGCTGGTCGTACTTGAGGTTTTGGCCGAGCTTGCGCCGCGCCGGGTTTTCCAGCCAGGACTGCAGCAGCGCCAGCGCCCGCGCCACACCGACCTGCTCGGCGACACCCGGACCGCTGTGCGCGAGCGGCAGGTAGGCCGCGCGACCGGGTTCGACCGAAAACGACATGCCCACCAGTTGCGCCTGCATCGGGTCGAGCCCGGTTGTTTCGGTGTCAAGCGACACCACGTCCGCCGCCTCCAGCACCGCCAGCCAGCGCAGCACGTCGGCTTCGGTGAGCAGCGTGTCGTAATGGCGCGGCACATCTTCGGGAAAGACCTTTTCGGCCGGCGCCTCGCCCGCGATGGTGGCAATGGCGGGGGCCGCAGCGGACGCATCCACGCTGCCACCGTGCACTTCCTTCAGCCAGGTCCTGAAGCCATAGCGCTCGAACAAGGCGGCGAGCGTCTGCGCGTCCTGCTCCTTGGCCGCAAGCTCGTGTAAAGCGGCGGGCAGCGCGACGTCGCATTTGACCGTCAGCAGGTGGCGGCCCTTGGGCAGCCACTCCAGCGCCTGGCGCAGGTTCTCGCCGACCGCACCACCGATGTCGGCGGCATGCGCCATGACTTCGTCCAGGCTGCCGTACTGCGTCAGCCATTTCACCGCAGTCTTGGGGCCGACCTTGTGCACACCCGGAACGTTGTCCACCGTGTCGCCGATCAGCGAAAGGTAATCGACGATCAGGCGCGGTGGCACGCCGAACTTCTGTGTTACGGCGCCTTCGTCGAGGGTTTCGTTGGTCATGGTATTGACCAGTGTCACACTCGGGTTGACCAGTTGGGTCAGGTCCTTGTCGCCGGTGGACACGACGGTCTTGACGCCCTCGCGTGTGGCCATTTCACACAGCGTGCCGATCACGTCGTCGGCTTCCACGCCGTCTATCATCAGCAACGGCCAGCCGAGCGCACGCACCGCATCATGCAGCGGCGCGATCTGCACCACGAGGTCGTCGGGCATGGGCGCACGGTTGGCCTTGTACTGGGCATACAGATCATCGCGAAAGGTCTTGCCCTTGGCGTCAAAGACGCAGGCGAGGTAATCCGCCTTGTAGTCGTTTCTGAGGCGGCGTAGCATGTTGATCACGCCGTAGATTGCGCCCGTTGGCTCGCCATGTGCATTGCGCAGGTCGGGCATGGCATGAAAGGCCCGGTAGAGGTAGGACGACCCGTCAACCAGAAGCAGTGTTTTATCCAAGGCAGTGGGTCTGGTTAAATGTGAACAGGGCGAGGTTTGATTTTTTTGCAGGTGCGCGGCCCTGGGGGAAATGCGCCGCTACGCCGGCCCGGCACCGGGAATCCGCGCCGGCCCCGGCGCAGCGCCGGAACACCATCCGCAGGCCTGCGCGCCTCAACCGAGCAGCACAAACCAGGAACACCAGGAACACGAGGAACACGAGAATGACCGAGAAAATCCCCAAAGCCGCCGCCACCGTCGCCGATACCAATGGCAGCATCGCCCGCGAAGCCTGGCATCTTTTCGGCATTATGGCAGAGTTTGTCGAGGCTACTGAACGCCTGAACCAGATCCGGCCGGCGGTCAGCATTTTCGGCAGCGCGCGTATCGCGCCCTCGCATCCGTACTACGAACTGGCCGAAAAAACGGCGCGCCTGCTCTCGGACGCGGGCTTTGCCGTGCTCTCCGGCGGCGGCCCCGGCATCATGGAAGCGTGCAACAAGGGCGCCCATTTCGGCCGTTCGCCCTCGGTCGGGCTCAATATCGAATTGCCGCGCGAGCAGTTTGCCAACACCTACCAGGACATCAGCCTGTCGTTCCGGCATTTTTTTGCGCGCAAGGTCAGCTTTGTCAAATTCGCCGTGGCCTATGTGGTGCTGCCAGGGGGCTTCGGCACCCTCGACGAGCTGACCGAGGCGCTGACGCTGGTGCAAACCGGCAAGACGCGCAAAATGCCCATCATTCTGGTATGCGAGCCGTTCTGGCGCGGCCTGCTCGACTGGGTGCGCGACCGCCTTGTTGCCGAGCACATGATCAACCCGGAAGACCTCGATCTGATCCAGGTCATCGATGATCCGGCGGCCATTGTGGAGACCATTTTCAAGCACTACGAAGCACGCAACTTCACGCCGTCTCACGCTGAACGCGAGACTTTCCTCAACCTCTAGCAGGGTGTGGAACGAGGGTGCGATGCCCCCTCGGGATTCCCCGAGGCAGAGGCTGCTGAGAGGCAGGCCTGCATGCTGTCGGCGCTGTTTCCAGCTTGGATGTGTGGTTGTCAACAGTCTGTCAGGCCATCTGAACAAGGGACTGATGCCCCAGTTCTGCTAGAATGGAAGCATTCATCGGGACCGAGAATATGCGCCATTTACTTGCCATCGTCCTCCTCGCCGCAGCCCTTCCGGTTTGCGCGCAGCAACAGGAACGTCTGAAATTCGAGCCCGTGCCGGCACCGCCGCCGGAGCCGGGCTTCAATTTTGACGCGGCCGTTGACGCGCCCGCGGTCAACATCCGTCGCGGCGAAACACAGCAAATAGAAGAACGCTCCTCCAACCTCGACGGCAAAAAAGCCATCACCGTCACCTCCCCCGCCGGCACGACCTACGAATTACGCGAGGATCTGGGCGATGGTGCGCCCACGGGTTCACGGCCGCTCGATTCCGGACTGCGCGTACCCTTGTGGCAGATCTACCAGTTCTGATTTCCCCCAGACCACGCAATCCTGCCAGGCCTGATCGCCAAACCCGGCTGCGTCGTGTCCGTATTCACCACCGTAACACCCGGACAACTCTCACTCTGGCTGGGCCGCTATGCCATCGGCACGCTGCTTGAGTTAAAGGGCATTGCCTCGGGCATCGAGAACACCAATTACTTTGTCACCACCACCGGCGGGCGATATGTACTCACGCTGTTCGAGCGCCTCGCCCCGCGCGAACTGCCGTTTTACCTCGACCTCATGGCGCATCTCGCGCGCCAGGGCATCCCCAGCCCGCTGCCGATTGCCGACAAGGACGAGCGCCTGCTCGGCGAACTCAACGGCAAACCGGCCGCGCTGGTCACCCGGCTGGCCGGCGAACCGGTCATGCAGCCGGCGCCGGCGCATTGCGCCCGCATCGGCGAAATGCTCGCCGACATGCACCTCGCCGGCCGCGCCTTCGGCACCGTTCAGGAAAACCCGCGCGGTCCGCAGTGGTGGATGTGGGCGGCGCCGCAGGTGATGCCGTTTCTTGACGCGTCGCACGCCGCCCTGCTGCGCGACGAACTCGCCTTCCAGTCCGCGCACCGCCGCGACGCGCTGCCGCGCGGCCCGGTCCACGCCGACCTCTTCCGTGACAACGTGCTGTTCGACGGCGCGGCCATAGGTGGTGTCATCGATTTTTATTTCGCCGGCGTCGATGCCTGGCTCTACGATGTGGCGGTAACGCTCAACGATTGGTGCGTCGAGCCGGGCGGCGCGATCGACGCTGCACGCGCCGGGGCCCTGCTGGCCGCCTACCGCGCGCGCCGCACGTTCACCCCCGGCGAGCACGCCGCCTGGCCGGTGATGTTGCGCGCCGCCGCGCTGCGCTTCTGGCTGTCGCGCCTGTTCGATTTTTACCTGCCACGCCCGGGGGAGCTGACGCATGCGCATGACCCGGAGCACTTTCGGCGCATCCTCGAATTGCGCGTCGCCGGCGGCGCCGCCCTGCCGGCTTGAGCCCGCCCTGAACATGAACATGAATATTGTCCCCGCAATCAACGGCTGGCTTTGGGTCCGCGGCGGCTTCGCGCTGTTTCGAAAAAACCCCGCGCTGTGGCTGGCCATGATTTTTGCCTACTGGCTGGCCATGGGCGTCGCCAACCTGCTGGTGTCAGTCGTCCCGGTGATCGGACCATGGCTGGGCTTGGCAGTCACTTCGGCGCTTATCCCGGCTTTTTCTGTCAGTTTTATGGTTTTTTCGCGGGAGATTGCAGCAAATCGTCCGGTCGGCATGCCTTTGCTGTTGGCCGGATTTCGCGAAAACCCCCAGCCTTTGTTGGTGCTCGGCGCGCTATACCTGCTGGCAACCCTGGCCGTTCTTGGCGGTTCTGCGCTGGCCGATGGCGGCGTGCTGGCGCGCTGGATGCTGCTCGGCCAGCGGCCGACGCAGGAAGCGCTGGTTGAGGGCAGGCTGCTGCAGGCCATCGCGCTCGCCAGCCTGGTCTATACCCCGGTACTGATGGGCTACTGGTTTGCACCCACGCTCGCGGCGTGGCGCGGCATGGGGCCGGTGCAATCGCTGTTCTACAGCTTTTTTGCCACGCTGCGAAACTGGCGGGCGTTTCTTCTCTACGGCCTCAGTCTTGGCGTCATCGGCGGCATTGCGCCGACCCTCGTGCTCATCATTGCCATGGCGGTACGCCCTTCGAGCCCGCTGCTGTCGAGCGTCCTCATCTACAGCGTGGTACCGGCGGTGCTGATGCTGGTGCCGACGCTGTTTGCCAGCTTTTACAAAAGCTACGAGGATATTTTTACCGAACGCAGTGGCAACGCTGAAGAGGCGGCGGAAGAAAGCAAACCTTCGGCGGCGTAGGGTTATTCGCGGTTGTTGCACTGCGCTGCGGTAAGATTCCACCTTGATTCTGGGCCGCCCCAGCCGGGGTGCGCCTTCCCGCTCCAGAGCACGCCATGTCCGCCCGCCTTCGCGAAATTCCCTATAACTACACCTCGCTGTCGGACCGCGAGGTCGTCATGCGCCTGCTCGGCACGGACGCCTGGCAGATGTTGCTTGACCTCCGCGACGAGCGGCGCACCGGCCGCTCGGCGCGCATGCTGTATGAAGTGCTGGGCGACATCTGGGTGGTCAACCGCAATCCCTATCTCCAGGACGACCTGCTCGACAACCCGAAGCGGCGCAACCTGTTGATCCAGGCCATGCGCCACCGCCTCGGCGAGATCGAAAAACGCCGCGGCAGCTACGTCGCCGAGGCGGCGCAAACGCCGGAGGTCATCGCGCAGCACGCCGCGCGCAACATCAAGGTCGGCGCGCTGCTCGAAAAAGGCCACGACGCCGTCGATGCCTTCGAGCGCGAGTTCGATGAAATGGGCGAGCTGCGCAAAAAAGCGATGCGCCGCCTCAGCCGCAGCACGCGTCGCGACAACATCCAGTTCGACGGCCTGGCGCGTGTGTCGCATGTCACCGACGCCACAGACTGGCGCGTCGAGTATCCTTTCGTCGTCATCAATCCGGACACCGAAGACGAAGTCGCCGGCCTGGTACGCGACTGCATCGAGCTTGGCCTGACCATCGTGCCGCGCGGCGGCGGCACCGGTTACACCGGCGGCGCCATTCCGCTGACCCGCCACTCGGCTGTCATCAACACCGAAAAGCTCGACGCCTTGTCGCCCCCGGTCATGACCGACCTGCCGGGCGTCAATCATCCGGTCGCCACCGTCCGCTGCGGCGCCGGCGTCGTCACCAAGCGCGTGATGGAGGCGGCCGAGGCGCAGGGTCTGGTGTTCGCCTGCGACCCGACCTCGGCCGATGCCTCGTGCATAGGCGGTAATGTCGCCATGAACGCCGGCGGCAAAAAGGCCGTGTTATGGGGAACGGCGCTCGACAATCTCGCCTCCTGGCGCATGGTGACGCCGCAGGCAGACTGGATAGAGGTGACGCGCCTCGACCACAACCTGGGCAAGATCCACGACATCGAGACCGCGCGCTTCCAGGTCTGCCGCTACAAACCCGACGGCAAGTCGCTGCTCGAAGAACGCGTGCTGGAGATTCCCGGTGCCAAATTCCGCAAGACCGGCCTCGGCAAGGACGTTACCGACAAGTTTTTGTCCGGCCTGCCGGGCATTCAAAAGGAAGGCTGCGACGGGCTCATCACTTCGGCGCGCTTCATCCTGCACCGCATGCCAAAAGCCGTGCGCACCGTGTGCATGGAATTCTTCGGCCAGGTGCGCGACTCGGTGCCCGCCATAGTCGAGGTCAAGGATTACCTTGACACGCATCCGGGCGGCGCCATCCTTGCCGGCCTCGAGCACCTCGACGAGCGCTACCTCAAGGCGGTCGGTTACGCCACCAAGGCGCGCCGTTCCGGCCGGCCGAAAATGGTGCTGATCGGCGACATCGTCGGTGACGACGACAATGCCGTGGCGCTCGCCGCCTCGCACGTCGTGCGCCTCGCCAACGCCCGCGGCGGCGAGGGTTTCATTGCCGTCAGCGCCGAGGCACGCAAGACCTTCTGGCTCGACCGCGCCCGCACCGCCGCCATCGCCAAACACACCAACGCCTTCAAGATCAACGAGGACGTGGTCATTCCGCTCGACCGCCTCGGCGATTACTCCGACGGCATCGAGCGCATCAACATCGAACTGTCGATCGGCAACAAGCTCGCGCTGCTCGACGCGCTTGAAGCGCGCCTCGCCGGCGACCTGCCGCTGTACCAGAACGACGAAAACCTGCCCGCCGACGAGTTGCTCGGCGACCGGCGCGACACCGCGCGCACGGTCATCGTCTCGGTGCGCCGGCGCTGGCAATACCTGTTCGACAACCTCGATACGCCGCTGGCGCAGGCCGAGCGCAGCGCCGTGCCGGCGCTCGCCTCGTTGTCGCACGCCGGCACCACGGTGTTCTCGCTGGTGCAGAACCATACCGTACGCGTGTCATGGAAAGAGGAGGTGCGTGTCGAGTTCGAGCATATTTTCGACGGCGTGACCTTCCGCAAGATCCTCGAGAGCCTCGACGCCGTGCACAAGGCGGTGCTAAAGGGCCGTGTTTTTGTCGCACTGCACATGCACGCCGGTGACGGCAACGTGCACACCAACATCCCGGTCAACTCCGACGACTACGAAATGCTGCAGACGGCCAACCGCGCCGTCGCGCGCATCATGGCGCTGGCGCGCTCCCTCGGCGGGGTGATTTCCGGCGAGCACGGCATCGGCATCACCAAGATGGAGTACCTCGACCCCGCGGACATCGACATTTTCCGCGCCTACAAGGACGAGGTCGATCCTGACGGGCGCTTCAATGCCGGCAAGCTGCTGCACGGCGGCGACATGCGCAACGCCTACACCCCTTCGTTCAACCTTCTCGGTGCCGAGTCGCTGATCCTGGAGCAATCCGAGATCGGCAATATCTCGGCCTCGATCAAGGACTGCCTGCGCTGCGGCAAATGCAAGCCGGTCTGCGCCACCCACGTGCCGCGCGCCAACCTGCTGTACTCGCCGCGTAACAAAATCCTCGCCACCTCGCTGCTGATCGAGGCCTTTCTCTACGAAGAACAAACACGGCGCGGCGTGTCGATACGCCACTTCGACGAGTTCAGCGACGTCGCCGACCACTGCACGGTGTGCCACAAGTGCGCCAACCCCTGCCCGGTGGACATCGACTTCGGCGATGTCTCCATTGCCATGCGCAACCTGTTGCGCCAGGAAGGCAAAAAACGCTTCAACCCGGGTACTGCGGCGGCGATGTTCTTCCTCAACGCCACCGATCCCGCCACCATCAAGCTCACGCGCACCCTGATGATCGAGTGGGGCTTCAAGGCGCAACGCGCGGCGTACAAACTCGCCAGCATGCTCGGCCTCGCCAGGCTGCAGACGCGCCGCCCGCCCTCCAGCGTTGGCAAGCCGGCGCTCAAGTCCCAGATCATCCACTTCATCAACAAGCCGATGCCCGGCGGCCTGCCCAAGCGCACCTCGCGCGCGCTGCTCGACATTGAAGACAACAAGGTCGTGCCTATCATCCGCAATCCGCAAAAAGCGGCGGAAGATGCCGAGGCGGTGTTCTACTTCCCCGGCTGCGGATCGGAGCGCCTGTTCGGCCAGGTCGGCCTTGCCACCCAGGCCATGCTCTATCACGTCGGTGCGCAAACGGTGCTGCCGCCCGGATACCTTTGCTGCGGTTACCCGCAAACGGCGGCCGGCGACCACGACAAGGGCCAGAGCATCACCACCGACAACCGCGTGCTGTTCCACCGCGTCGCCAACACCCTCAATTACCTCGACATCAAGACGGTTATCGTCTCCTGCGGCACCTGCATGGACCAGTTGCAGAAGTACGAGTTCGACAAAATCTTCCCCGGCTGCCGCCTGCTCGACATCCATGAATACCTGATGGAAAAAGGCGTCAGGCTGGAGGGCGTCGCCGGCGTGCGTTACATGTACCACGACCCCTGCCACACGCCGATGAAGACCCACCAGCCGATGAAGGTGGTCAACCAGTTGATGGGCGGCGGCGTCACGCAGAACGAGCGTTGCTGCGGTGAATCGGGCACGCTGGCGGTGACGCGCCCCGACATTTCCACGCAGATCCGCTATCGCAAGGAAGAGGAGATGCGCAAGGGCGTCACCTCGCTGCGCGCCACTCCAGACAGCGGCGATGTTTTCACGGGGGAGGTGAAAATCCTCACCTCCTGCCCGTCCTGCCTGCAAGGACTCGCCCGTTACTCGGACGACACCGGTGTGAGCGCCGATTACATCGTCGTCGAAGTCGCCAAAAGCGTGCTCGGCCCGGACTGGATGCGCAATTATGTCGAAATGGCCAACCACGGCGGCATCGAGCGGGTACTGCTCTGAAGGCCTTTCTGCGCTATGCTTTCGCACAGCATGACAAGCCGCGAGGGAGCGGCCTGTCCCGGTCCAAAGAACAACACGGCAAGCACCGGTTGATGGGGATGAACACATTGAAGGCCACCGCGTTCACGCCGTGCCTGACCAGGGGCGCGCGGCGTTTCTCGCCAGCGCATTGACATGGCCTTGTTCGAACTTCCGGCGACCAGCGCGCAGAACCACCCCGGCTTCGCCGACGCCAATTCCTGCGCCGGATGGCTGCAAACGCTGCCGCTGATCAACGTCGCCCCGGCGCAAGGTGCGCTGCTCGGGCATATCGAAGAGCTCAACACCTTTGAACTGCCCGCAAGCGAGCGCCTGAAAATCCTCGAGGTACTGCGCGAGCCGGTTTATTTCGTGCAGGCCGAACTGGCAAAGAAGTTCTCCGGCCGTGCGCTGCCCCTGGGCCGGCTCGAGCGCGACATCTTCCTCAACGTCACCGCGCTGTGGGACGCGCTGGGAAAGGGCTACCAGCACTGCCTCGCCGCGGTTGCCGCCGGTGAGTTGATCGGGCAGGGCGCGGTTTCCTGCCAGCGTGCGCTCGACTGCGTCGCGCAGAAAATCAACGAGCACTACAAGGCCTGCCAGGACATCGAGCCCGATGACTGGCGCCTCGCGCATGTCATCTACCATTTCGCCGAGGAACGCCACCTCGAGCAGATCGACGTTTCCGACGCACAGTGCAAGGCCTCCACGCTCACCACCCCGGAGCAGACCTGGCTGCGCACGCTGTTGCTCAACCTCGCCAACCCGAACGAGCACTCACCGCGCCAGTTGGCGATGATCGCCAAGTGGCTTGAACGCTGGACGGAGCGGGTGACGGTGAGCCGTGAAGCAAGCCAGACCGGGCTGACGCAGCTTGCCGTCGACCTTGAGGGCGCCGCCGGCGCGGCGCGTCAGGCGACCGGCGGCGCAGGCGTGCGCTACCTCGGCATGGACGAGCTCGGCGCCAGCCTCAAAAAGCGCATCATGCTGCTGCGCAAAGGCGAAAGCCCGCAGTCGCTCAAGCTCGGCGACGAATGCGTGCAGCCCTTTTGCGAGCAAAACCTGACGCTGCTGTACCGCCAGTTGTGCGAGGCCAGCAACACCCGCGACCATTCGCGCCAAAGCGGCGCGGCCAAGGCGCAGGTGAGCAGCGGCATCGGTGCGATCCATCATTACATCTGCGGGCTGCCGTTCAAGCAGCCGGGCAATGTCAAGGAATTGTCGGCCAAGGAACGCCAGGAAATCGCCACCTTCGGCCGCATCGCCACACGCGATGAAAGCGATTTCAGTCAGATCCAGGGTTACACCATCGAGGTCTGGACGCTGCTTGACGAGAGCCTGACCGGCCTGCGCATGTGTCGCCCAGCCGACACCGACGGCGCGCGCTTCGCGCATTCGCAACTGGTGGGCGTGCGGCCGGCCGACAGCCGCAATTTCATGCTCGGCACGATACGCTGGCTGCTGTCCACGCATGAACTCGACCTCAATGCCGGAGTGCGACTGATGCCCGGCGTACCGCAAACCATCGCCGTCAAGCCGACCGGCATCAACGCCACAGCCGAAAAATACATCCCCGCCCTGGCCCTGCCCGAGGTGGCGGCGCTACGCTCACCGGCGTCGCTGATCCTGCCCAACGGCTGGTTCCGGCCCAAACGCGTGGTCGAGGTCTGGCGCGAAGCGCCGCAACAACTGCTGCTGACCGGCATCCTCGAGCGCGGCAACGATTTCGAGCGCGTCACTTACGAGGCGATCTGAGGGTCGCGCGGTCCGCTCCCACACGGTCCTCCCCGACAGGTCCGTCCCGACAGGTCCGCCCCGACACGGTCCGCCCCCATCCGTCCGCAAGGACGCTGATTGTCGGACTGGCACGACAGGGCATCGTGCTGGAATTGCCAATTATTTCCTCCCCGCAAGGTCGCCCGGGGCGCATTATGACTTCGTCATAGTCTGTCCCTGCCGCCACCGGCGGCACCCGGGAGACCGTTACCTCCCCCATGCGCCCAGGAGCCCATATGAGCACCCAAAGCGATTTTCTTCCCGCCAGCCGGCCGCTGCTGTCGGATACGAAAAGCTGTGAACAATGGCTGGCCTCGGCCTACCTGTCCGATCCGCGCCAGGCCTGTCACGAGTTCACGCTGCTGATCGAGCAACTTGAAGAGGCGCCACCACGGCACAACGATTACCTCGACATTCTCGAGCGCCTGCGCAAGCCCCTCGGCGCGGCGCAGGAGGAACTGGCCAAAAAATTCCTGTCCAAGCCGCTGCCACTCGGCCACATCGAGAACGCCGCTTTTGAACAGGCTTACGACTTGTGGCGCGCGGTAATGCGCGGCTACCGCCGGCTGTTTCGCGCCGCACTCAAGAACACGCACCCCGAACTCGCCGGCCGTCTGCCGCTGTTGTGCCAGCGCTCGCTCGAAGCCATTGGTGAACTGCTCGCGGCGTTCTGGCAGGCACGGCGCGAGATCGACCCCGACCTGTGGCCGCTGCTGCACGAGTTGTACGCCATTGCGGAAGCGCGCGGCTTTGCCAACCTCAACCTCGCCAAAGCCGGCACCGGTGCGGCCAACACCAACGCCCACATCGCGGCAATAAAAAGCTGCACCTCGACCTACATGCGCCCGATCCTGCTGCAACTGGCGCAACCCTACGGCCTTTCCGGGCGCGACTTTCAACTGATGCGGCGCTGGGCTTACCGCTGGTCGCACAAACCGCGGCTGCTCACTGCGCAAGGCCGCAGCGGTGCGTACTGCATCGACCTCGCCGGCAGCGAAGGCGCGCGCTGGACCACCACTGCGGCGCCGGGCGGCGGCACCGCCACGTCGCCTGCTGCCGGCGCGACGTTACGCTACATTGACATGGGCGAACTCGCACGCAGCCTGCGGGGACGGCAACGCCTGCTCGGCGGCGGCGCCATGCCGGCCGAGTTGGGCCTCGGTACCGATTGCACCCAGGCGACCTGCGGCGAGTTGCTGTCGCAACTGGCACACACCTGGCTGGACGTTCCCAAGGCGAGGCAGTTTCCGCGCCGCCAACAGGTGGCGCCGACCGAGCTGGTGGCCGGTTTCGCCGCCATCCATCACGCCATCAGCGGCAAACTCCTGGAAACCAATCTCAAGCAGTGGGACTATTCGCGCCGCGACGCCGAGCACATCCATATTTTCCAGCACGCACCGGCGCTTGCAGACAGGGCGGCGGCGCTGCACCAGGCCACGCTGCTGCTCGAACAATGGGACACGCTCGACGAAAGCGCCACCGGTTTTCGCATGCGCCGCAGCGGCCCCGGTACGCGACTGCAGCACCGGCAACTGGTGGCGCTGCGTCCGCAGGGCGCAAAACGCATGATCCTGGCCGAGGTGCGCTGGCTGGTCTCGGGGCACGACAACACACTGTCGGTTGGCGCCAGGGCGCTGCCGGGCATCGCCCGCGCGTGCCTGGTGCGTATCAAATCGGATCTTGCTTCGCAAAAGGACCCGTACTCGCCGGCCTTCCTGCTACCGGTGGCACCGGGGCTCGCACCCAGCCTGGTGCTGCCCTCGGGCTGGTACCAGAACGGCCGCGAAGTGGAATTGCAGCTTGAGGATGAATCCTTCGTCGTCAGCCTGTTCGGACTGCTCGGGCGCGGCGCCGATTACGACCGCGCCAACTTCACCGCGCGCGCTTGAATACACTTGCAGCCGGAACCCAGACTTATAAAACCCGTGCGAGCGCCACGGTTCAGGCCGCAACTGCAGCCGTCGGGTCGGCCTTGACACGCCGCGCCGGAAAAACCGCGGAAAAACTCGAGCCCTCACCCGGGGCGCTGCGAATCTCCAGCGTCCCCTGGTGCCGCGTCAGCACATGCTTGACGATGGCAAGACCGAGACCGGTGCCGCCGGTCTCGCGCGAGCGGCTCGAATCAACGCGGTAAAACCGTTCGGTCAGGCGCGGAATATGCCGTGGCTCGATGCCGATGCCGCTGTCGCGCACCGTGAACACGCCCTCGTCGCCGCGCATGGTCCACGACAGACAAATCGCGCCGCCCTGCGGCGTGTAGCGGATGGCGTTGCTGAGGAGGTTACCGAAAGCCGAACGCAACTCCTGCTCGTTGCCCTCCAGCCAGCCCGGGGTCAGCGCTTCGACGACGATGTTGTGCCGCCGCTCGGACAGCGCGCGCGCCTCCTCGACCAGCGTTTCCACCAGCCTAACCATGGGGATCGGCACCTCGCTCGCCGGCGAAGTGCTTGCCTCGAGCGCCGACAATACCAGCAAATCCTCGATCAGCCACTGCATGCGCTGGCTCTGCTCGCGCATGATTTCAATCACCTGTTTGCCGCGCGCCTCGTCCAGGCGCACCTTGCCGTCCGCCAGCGTTTCGAGAAAACCGCTGACCACGGTGATCGGCGTCTTCAATTCGTGCGACACATTGGCGACAAAGTCGCGGCGCATGGTCTCGAGCTTCTCGGCCTGGGTGATGTCGCGCGACAGCAGCAGCTTCTGGTCCTGGCCGTAGGGCACGACGCGCACCGACAACACCATCGCCTCACCGCGCTGCAGCCGCATCACCAGCGGCTCGGCAAAATCGCCGGTTTGCATGTAGGCGACAAAATCGGGCTGGCGTATCAGGTTGACGATGGGCTGACCGCCGTCCTTTTCGATATCGAGGCTCAAATCGCGCTCGGCAATGAGGTTGCACCACTCGATGCGGTCATCGGCGTCGAGCACGATCACGCCGTCGGGCAAGGCCTGCCCGGCCTTGCGAAAGCGCGCCAGCGTCGTGGTGAGGCGGTGATGTTGCTGGTTGGTGGTGCGCACGAAACGGTACAAGGCGGTGAAGACCCGCTCCCACGCGCCGGTGCCCTCGGGTACCGGCAGCGATTGCGGGTTTTTGAGCCAGTCCACCAGTGCCTGCAGGTTGGACAGGTGCCGCAGCAACAACAGCGCAAGACCGATACCCGCAACGGCGAGGCTCCAGACGCGGCCCAGCGTCGCCCAGGCGACCAGCGACGCCGCGAAGGTGAGCAGCAGCATGCCCCCGGTGCGAAACCAGATGCTCATGCAGCGCCCGGCGCAAGGACAACGGTCAACGGCAACGCCGCACAGAACACTTCACAAGATGAAAAATGGCCGGACATGCCGGCCATTCTAGCGCGCATCGGCCCGGTTATTCGCCGTCGGCGAAGCGGTAACCGGTGCCACGGACGGTTTGCACCAGGCGATCGTGGCCCGAGGGCTCGAGCGACTGGCGCAGGCGGCGAATGTGCACGTCCACCGTGCGTTCCTCGACAAACACATGGTCACCCCAGACCTGGTCGAGCAATTGCGCGCGGCTGTGCACGCGCTCGGTATGGGTCATCAGGAAATGCAGCAGCCGGAACTCGGTCGGACCGAGCTCGAGCGGCGTGCCGCTGCCGCTGACGCGGTGGGTACCCGGGTCGAGGCGCAGGCCGGCGATCTCGACCGGCTCGTCAGTGAGCTGGGGCGCGCGCCGGCGCAACACCGCCTTGATACGCGCCAGCAGCTCGCGCGGCGAGAACGGCTTGGTGATGTAGTCGTCGGCGCCCGATTCGAGGCCGACCACCTTGTCCTGCTCGGCGCCGCGCGCGGTCAGCATGATGATCGGAATCGACTTGGTGCGCTCGTCGTCGCGCAGCGCGCGCGCGAACATCACGCCCGATTGGCCCGGCAGCATCCAGTCGAGCAGCACCAGATCGGGCAGCGCATGACGTACCAGGCTTTGCGCATGTTCGGCATCTTTGGCGCGCAGCACGCGGTGGCCCGCGTGCTCGAGATTGAGCGCGATCAGTTCCTGAATTGCGGGTTCGTCTTCAACGACGAGTATATTGGCCGACATCGGATAGTCCGGTTGCGAAGTTGTGCCGATTCTACGAAATGAAAATGACAGTCATGTTACATCCGGCGCTGTTTTTGCCCGCTGTTTTAGCTCACCCGGCGCCAGCAGTCGCAGCGGCAGTTCACGCTATGATAGGCGCTTGCAGTAACGCAATCAGGACACCCCATGGCTGGCTTGGACAAAAACTCCCCGATTCCGACTGAAATAAAGCTGCACCAGACGTCAAAAGTGATGGAAATCGCCTTTTCCGACGGCAAAAGCTTTCGCCTCGGCTACGAATTCCTGCGCGTGCATTCGCCCTCGGCCGAAGTGCGCGGCCACGGTCCGGGCCAGGAAACGCTGCAGACGGGCAAGATCAAGGTCGGCATCACCGCCCTCGACCCGGTCGGCAGTTATGCCGTGCAACCGACGTTTTCCGACGGCCACGCCACCGGCATTTATTCCTGGGACTACCTCTACGAGCTGGGCAGCAATCAGGACAGCCTGTGGCAGCAATACCTCAAACGCCTCGCCGATGCCGGCGCCAGCCGCGACATCGATACCACCGTGAAGCCAGTGCTGCACGGTCACTGAGCAACAAGTCTGCTGATAGTGTGCACCAACCAATGAGCGAACAAACGCATTTCGGCTTCAGCACCGTTGACGAGCGCGACAAGGCTAAAAAGGTCGCCGCGGTATTCGATTCGGTCGCCGGCAAATACGACCTGATGAACGACATGATGTCAGGCGGCTTACACCGTCTGTGGAAAGCCCATGCCATCGCGCAAAGCGGCGTGCGCGAAGGCAGCCGCGTGCTCGACGTCGCCGGCGGCTCGGGCGACCTGTCGCGCGCCTTTGCCAAACGCGTCGGCGCGAGCGGCCAAGTATGGCTGACGGATATCAACCGCGCCATGCTCGGCGTCGGCCGCAACCGCATGATCGACGAGGGCGCCATCGCCCCGGCACTGCAATGCGATGCCGAACACCTGCCCTTTCCGGACAATTACTTTGACTGCGTCAGCGTCGCCTTCGGCCTGCGCAACATGACGCACAAAGAAACCGCCCTGGCTGAAATGACACGCGTCCTGCGTCCCGGCGGCCGCGTTCTGGTACTCGAATTCTCCAAGGTCTGGAAACCCCTCGAAAAAGCCTATGATTGGTATTCGTTTACCGCGCTGCCCTGGCTGGGCCGCAAAATCGCCTCCGACGAGGCGAGCTACCGCTATCTCGCCGAGTCGATACGCATGCACCCGGACCAGCAGACATTGAAGTTGATGATGGAACGCGCAGGCCTTGAAGATGTCACATACAATGACCTGAGCGCGGGAGTTGTGGCGCTGCATAAGGGATTCAAGTACTAGAGGGATTCAAGTACTAGAGGGATTCAAGTACCAGGGGGATTCAAGTACTAGGTTTCAGGATGTACTGGTAAAACCGTAACAACGAACCCATACAAAGCACTTACCGGGAAAAGAGGAAACACAATGAAGACATGGATCATGATCGCGCTTACCGTGATGGTAGGCATAGGCCTCGCGCCGCTTGACGCCGAGGCGGCCAAACGCCTGGGTGGTGGCGGCAGCACCGGCATGCAGCGCCAGTCCATCGCGCCGCAAAAATCCGTCGCGCCGGCACAGAACGCCGCGGCACCCGCAGCCGCCGCGCCTGCGGCAGCCGCACCCGCCGGCAACCGCTGGCTCGGCCCCGTCGCCGGCCTCGCCGCCGGTCTCGGCCTCGGTTACCTGTTCTCGCAAGGTGCGTTTGGCGGCATGGGCAGCATCATCAGCACCCTGCTGCTCGCCTTGCTGGTCGGTGGCGCGGTTATGCTGGCGCTGCGCTTCTTCATGAAGCCGCGCGCACAAGTGCAGCCGGCGACCGGTCCGAACAGCTACGGCATGATGGGTTCGGAGACGGTGGCCGCACCGCCGCCGTCGCAAATGACCGGCATGACCGGCAGCGGCGGTCCCGACTTTCGCAGCCAGTTCCAGCCCAACATGCCGGCCGGCTTTGACGCCGCCGGCTTTGTGAAGCAGGCCAAACTATCCTTCATGAACCTGCAAAAAGCCAACGACAGCGCCGATCTCGACACCCTGCGCGACATGAGCAGCGATGAGATGTTCACGCTGTTCAAGTCGCAAATCGACTCGCGCTTCGGCGTTACGCAGAAAACCGAAGTCGTGACCCTTGCCGCCGACCTGCTCGAAGTCGTCACCGAAGGCGGCAACCACGTCGCCAGCGTGCGCTTTGGCGGCATGATCAAGGACGACGGCGAAACCGTTGCCACACCCTTCGAAGAAGTCTGGAACCTGCAAAAGCCGGTTTCGGGCGGCGCCGGATGGATGCTGGCGGGGATTCAGCAGGTCGCCACCGCCTGATTCAGACAAGTCGCAACAAAAAAGGCCACCTTCGGGTGGCCTTTTGTTTTGGGGCAAGTTCAGACTGCGTAAAGTGCAAAGACGGGGTCAGAGTCCCGGGATAGGACGCGTCAGGGGTCGCGTCACACCGAATACGCCGACGATGCGTCCGCCCTCATCCCGCAATGGCATCATGGTGCGCTTGTGCAACCGCGAAGAGCCGTTCTTGTTGACCAAACGCAAGACGCCGGACCAGCGCCCATAGCGAATCGCCTTGGCTATCAGGTCATTGGTAAGGCGCTCGTCCGCGCCCGGACCGTACAGGAAGAAGGGCTTGCGACCAAGGACCTCGCTCTTTTCGTAACCAAAGTTCCGTTTCGCCCATTCGTTCCAGCCGACGATACGTCCGTCCAGGTCCGTAATGACGATGCAATCGGGCATCTGCTCGAGCACGCAAACGATGCGCCGCAAGTAATCATCAGACGCGCTCGACACCGCCGGTACTCTCGCCGGCATCGCTGTTCGCCGGCCGCGCCGCGCCGGGGTTTTGCCGTCCAAGAGCAAACGATGCACCTGCCGGGTCGCCTCGCTTGGCTCGGTGCCAAGTTCGTTGCGCAACAGCGCGGCGTAGGCCTCGTACTGGGCAATCGCCGCCCGCGTATGTCCACACTCGGCATACAGCAGCATCAGGTCGTGCCGCGCCTCTTCCTGGAAAGGGTCCGCCGCGACCAGGCGCGAGGCTACTGGAATCGCGCGTTCGGGCGCGCCATCCGCCGCGCACAAATCGAGCAGCAGGCGATTGGCGGTAGTTGCGGCGGCGGCGAGTTGTTCGCGTTCCACGACCAGCCAGTCGTCAAATCTGGGTGAAACACGGCCCAGGTCCTCCAACAACGGGCCTGCATAGAGAAGACCTGCGGCCTCTAGATCCGCAGCGGTTCTGGTCTCCAACAACGCGCGCATGCGCAAGACATCAACCGCGACGCAGGACGGGTCCAGCCCCGCCTTGTCCCGATCGAACCGCAACGCGCGCGCCGCTGCCGTGTGCATACCGCCGACGGCATTAGAGATCGCCGACAGGCTCTGGCGCAGGCTGTGCCGCGCATCGCCTTCGACCTCGCTCCACAGCATGCCGGCAAGCCGCTCGCGCGCGAAGACGCGTCCGGGCGCGAGTGCGAGGTAGGCCAGCAGCGCGCGGTCCTTGCGTGACCGCAGGATCAGGGGCTTGCCGCAGGCGAAGACCGAAAAGCCGCCAAGCAACCGTAGTTCAAGAAGTGGTGTGACGCTTTTTGTCCGCACCCGCGAAATCTTAGCACTCCCGCCACAGTTTTGACGAAGCATTGACGATGGCTGCGCCACGATGGGTGTGCGCCGCATCAGCCCGGGCGCGTGCCAAATGGAGGTCAGAATGCAGGCAGAAGTCGATCGGTTGCTGGACGCGTTCAGCAAACTGCGCATCGCACGTCTCGAACCGGGGGCCTTCAAACCGCGCAACGCATGGGCGGCTTTCGAGGTGCGCGACCTGGGCATGGCTGCGGCAAGCGCGGGGAAGGTCGGCGCTTTCCACATGCGAGCGCTCGAACCCTGCAAGGGTCCGCAAGGAGCGCACTGGCACAAACTCGACTTCCACATGGTCTACATATTGAAAGGCCGGGTGACCTACCGCTGGGAGGGGTCGAACGACGACGTGGTGGTCGAAGCCGGCGGCTGTCTCTTCCAGCCACCGGGGGGGGCGCACGACGTCATCGACTACACGACCGACCTCGAGGTGCTGGAAATCACGATGCCCGCCGTGTACGAAACGATTCCCGCCTGAAAACCATTCATCACAGGGCGAGCGCCCTGCCTACCGAAGGAGATTCCCATGAGCGCAGTACTGAACAACCCGGACACCACCGCACTGGTTTGGCCGCGAGCGGATTTCACGCAGGTACCGTTTGGCGTGCACGTCGACCCAAAACTCTTTGAGCTCGAACAGGATCGCATTTTCCATGGCCGGACCTGGAACTATCTCGGCCTTGAGTCGGAAGTGCCCAATCCCGGGGATTTCGTCACCAATTACGTTGGCATTACCTCGGTGGTGCTTAGCCGGGCCGAGGACGGAAAGCTGCACGCATTCGTCAATCGTTGCGCGCACCGCGGCGCTGCGGTGGTACGCGAGAAACGGGGCAATTCCGCCTCACACACCTGCATCTACCACCAGTGGAGCTACGACCTCGCAGGAAACCTGTTGGGCGTTCCTTACCGGCGCGGCATAAACGGCAATGGCGGCTACCCTGCAGACTTCAAGACAGACGCACACGGCTTGGAGAAACTGCGCGTGGAATCGTACCGCGGCGTCGTGTTCGGCACTTTCGCCCACGACATGGAGTCTCTTGTCGATTACATGGGCGAGCCGGTGCGGCAACGATTTGACGAACTCTGCAGCCGGCCGATCAAGGTGGTGGGCTATCAACGACAGTTGATCCGGGGCAACTGGAAGCTATACGTGGAAAACCTCAAGGATTGCTACCACGGCGCGCTGCTGCATGGCTTCAACTCCAAGTTCGGAATGTTCCGCACCTCGCAACGCGGCTCGACCGTAATGGCCCAAAACGGCCTCCACTGCGTGCTCACGACGTACGGCGTGAAGGACGAGAAGATGGGAAACACCTATGCCAAGGTCGAAACCTTCAAATCGCAATTCCAACTCGAAGCGCCGGAAGTCGTAAAGCATTTCGAAGAGCATGCCGATGGCATGGTCTCGACCGTGCTGTCGATGTTTCCGACCTTCGTCCTGGCCCAGATCTCAAACCACCTCGGCTTCCGCCAGTGCATTCCGAAGAGCGTCGATGAGTTCGAGCTGGTTTGGATCAACTTCGAGTATGCCGACGATACCCCCGAAGCCGTTCACGCCCGTCGCATGCAGGGCAATCTGCTCGGGCCCGGCGGATACCTGTCGATGGAGGACGCAGAGGCACTCGAGATTGCGCACGCGGCAATCCAGGGCGAAATGGGCCGCGGGCACGCTTTCATTGAAATGGGGGGTCGCGAATTTGGCGACCAGACCCACCTGGTGACTGAGGTGCCGATCCGTGCTTTCTGGAAAGGCTATTGCGACCTGATGGGATTCGAGGTCAAGGACGCCTGATCGATCATTGAGGAGTAAGGAAATGAATTCACAAGCAACCACGCCTTCCCGGCCCGCCGACACCATTTCCACCGACCTTGAACGCCGTGTGGTGGCCCTCAACTACCATTACGCGCAATGCTTGGACGATGGCCGACTGAAAGAGTGGCCCGATTTTTTCACCGACGACTGCCGTTACCTTATTCATTCCCGCGAAAACTTGGATTGCGGCCTCGAAGGCTATTGGCTCTATTTCGAGAACAAACCGATGCTGCGTGACCGTGTTGTCTCGTTGACAGACGTCAACATCTTTCACATTCACCATGAACGGCGCTTCGTAACCAACGTGCTGGTTACGGGCCGTGACGGCGATGTGTGGCTAGCGCGGTCGAACTATATGATGATGCACACCAATAATGAGGGGCGCAGCAAGATTTTCAGCATTGGCGAGTATCGTGACCGCATCGTCGATGAGGGAGGAGTCCTCCGGTTTCGCGAGCGCCTCGTGGTTGTCGATACCTTTACCGTCGAGAGCCACATCTCGAATCCGATCTGACCGGACCGCGAGGTGATTGCGGAAAGCATATTAGACATCGATCTGTATGAGGCCGCGGCCCGCATACGGGGAAAATTCATCTCGTCGTTCGAATTGACAACGATGTGCCTGAAACGCATCGACCGGCTGCAGTCCAGGCTCAAGTGCTTCATCTCGCTTGACCCTGATCGCGCGCTGGCGGCTGCGCGAAAAGCCGACACCCAATTAGCTCGGGGAGACCGGCTGGGTCCGCTGCATGGCGTCCCCGTGGCACACAAAGATGTCTTCTACCGCGCAGGACGCGTCACTACCTGCGGATCCGCCATATTGCGTGATTTTGTTCCGAATGCCACGGCCATCGTTCTGGAGCGTATGGATCGTGCCGGCGCGATTGAACTGGGCACTTTGAATCTTGCAGAATTTGCCGCCGGTGGCACCGGGCACAATATGCACTACGGCGACTGCTCCAATCCATGGAATACGGCGTACACGCCCGGCGGCTCTTCCAGCGGATCCGCCTGCGCCGTCGCCTCCAGGATGATTTTCGGCTCCCTGGGAACGGATACGGCGGGATCGGTGCGCTGGCCCGCCTCCCTTTGCGGCGTTGTGGGGTTGCGCCCGACGCTGGGCCTGATCCCGACTTCAGGCGTAATGCCCAGGGCCTGGTCGCTTGACACGGTGGGACCCATCGCAAGATCCGTCAGAGATTGCGCGAGGATACTGGATGTCATTGGGTCCGGCGACTCCGATGAGCAGCCGCAGAAGCCCGCTTACGAAGGGGCCGCCGGCAAATCGGTGGGAGACTACCGTGTCGGGGTGCCGATTTCGTTTTTTTCCGATGACGTGCCGGACGAAACACGTTCGGCCCTGAGCAGCAGCCTCGACGTTTTCCGGCGGCTTGGCGTCAAGATCCTGCCCGTTCCCGTCCCGGATCCCGTCCTCGCTTTCAGCTTTGGAGATGTCCTTGCAAAAACCGAGGCGGCGAGACTCCACAGGGGCTGGCTGCGCGACCGGCCGGGGGAGTACGGGCCTGGCATCCGATCCCAGCTAGAGTCGGGTTTGTCCATTCCGGCAGCGCGCTACCGCGAGGCTCTGCGCATGCGCGGCCCCATGCTCGTGCAGTTCGTCGATTCGGTCTTCCGTAGCGTGGATGCGTTGCATATTCCCGTTCATCCCCATGTGCCGCCGACCATGGATGATTGTGCCCCGCGTTCGGAGGAAAAAGTCGCCGAATTCTGGGCGACATACCCGCGGTTCACGCGGCCGATCAGTTATCTTGGCCTGCCTGCTCTCACGCTACCTTGTGGGATCTTTTCCTGCGGAGTGCCTATCGGCATGCAACTCGTCGGGCGCCCCTTTGGCGAGGCGGCGCTGTTCGCTCTCGGACATGCCTATCAGCAACAGACCCAGTGGCATGTGATGTCGCCCTCGGTATCCGCAGCAATCGAACAATTCTGACCGTTCTTAATTCAAGACTACAATCACACGTCGTACCTTTTTTCATAAATCAGACATCGAGGAGGAAGCCATGAAACGGATTGGGCGATGCTTAGTCAGGTTGGCGGCAGGTGTGGTATTGCTTGTCATGGGTACCGGAGTAAACGCGCAGGAAGTCACGCTGCGAGCGGCTGTGTTTGTCCCCATTACCAGCACTTACGGCGAGCTGTTCGGACGATTCATAGAAAAGGTCAATAGTGAAGGAAAGGGCCTGGTCCAGATCCGTCTGGTCGGCGGCCCCGAAGCGGTGCCTTCTTTCGAACAGGGCAACGCAGTGCGTAGCGGCGTGCTCGACATCGCCTCGATCCCACCGTCCTTCTATGCCACCATCGCACCCGAAGCGGATGCGGCGATATTGTCCACCCAGTCCGTCGCGCAGCAGCGCAAGTCCGGTGCCTGGGACGAACTGAACAAGGGCCATAACCAGAAAATGAGCGCGTGGCTGCTCGCAACCTACGGGCAGGGCGTGCCATTCCATATCTACACAAACAAGCCGGTTGCCACAATCGGCGACATCAAGGCCCTTAAGCTGCGCACCGTCCCCAATTACACGCCGTTTTTTAACACGCTGGGCGCGACACTGGCGACCCTTCCACCAGGCGAGGTTCAGGCCTCCCTGGAGCGCGGCGTGGTGGACGGCTATGGCTGGCCGCTGCTGGGGATATTCGACTTGGGCTGGGGGCAATACACGAAATACCGGGTCGATCCGGGTTTCTACGACGTCGTTGTCAACATCCTCGTCAATCTGAACAAATGGAAATCCCTGCGCGAGGACCAGCGCGCATTCCTGTCACGCATGGCTCAGTGGCTGGACGAGGAAAACCTCGCCTGGACAAAGGAAAAATCCGCTGCTGAAATGAAGCGCCAGAGGGATGCCGGGATAAATGCGGTCAACCTCGGCCCCGCTTATCGCAGCCAGGCATATAACGCCTACTGGGCAGAGTTGTCCAAGCGCGCGCCGGAAGCAATCAAGGCGCTTCGTCCGCTGCTGGACAGGTAACGGGGGGGGGCCAGTACTCCGATGAAAATTGTCCGTGTAACCGCCATCCCGCTGAACGTCCCGGTACGGGTCGAGTTGCTCGGACTCGACAAGACGAGTTCCCTGTCCGTGTGCGTAGTCGCAATCGAATGCGATGACGGCCTGGTCGGCCACGGCATTACCGGCATCACCGAAGAGGAAGCGGTCGCGGCGATCGTCAACCTTGTCGCCGGGCCGGCGCTCATAGGCGAAGATCCGCTGAATACCGAACGCCTCTGGGACCGGCTCTACTGGCTTCTCAGCCCGCGCGGGCAGACGGGCTATGCGTCTCACGCCATCGCGGCGATAGACATTGCGCTGTGGGATCTGAAGGGCAAGATCCTCGGCTTGCCGGTCTGGCGCCTGCTCGGCGGTGCGCGAGCGAAGGTACCGCTCTACGCGACCTTTGGTTTTTCGTTTTTTGATCGAGAACAGCTTGCCGCAGCAGCGAAGCACTGGCTGGCGCAGGGGTTCCGGCGACTGAAGATGGTCGTCGGACACCACGGCCTTGCGCGCCGGGACGAACCCCGCCCGGTCGGTGAAGTCATCGCGGAGGACAAGGCGCGAGTGCTCGCGGTGCGCGAAGCGGTCGGACCGGATATCGGACTATATATCGATGCCAATTGCAGTCTGGACGCATACCACGCAACTAAATTGGCGCGCCGCATCGAGGATTGCGACATTTCCTTTTTTGAGGAACCGATCACGCAAAACGATATTCCCCAAATGGCCGAAATGCGCCGGCGCACGACCATTCCTCTGGCCGCCGGGCAGAATGAGGGACTCGCATTCCGCTTTCGCGACATGTTACTTGCCAAGGCCGTGGACGTACTCCAGCCCAATGTGGTCATAACGGGTGGCTATACGCAGTGCGCGCGGATCGCGGGGATGGCTGGCGCGTTCAATGTGCCGATTGACAATGGCGGCGCCTGGTCGCCATGGAACATGCACCTGCACGCCGGCGTCGCCAACGGTGGGCTCGTTGAATACCACTATGTGGCGATGCTGGTCTGCGAACAGCTTTTCGAGGGGCTTCCCGCGCCAAGGGACGGCTGGCTGGAACTTCCGAACACACCCGGGCTGGGTTTCTCCCCAAAAATGGATGCCATCCGGGAACTCGCGAAGCGCCCCTTGTCCATGGGCCGCGGAAAAGGCTGATGGTGCCGGTTGCCCGAATCGCGTGCGACAATGGCGCTGTACGCGAAACCCGACCTTTCTAGGTAACCCGCATTGATTGACCGGATATCCTCATTGTACGGAGCGCTTTTGCAGGGCCTGCTCGGGCTCGCAAACGTTTTGCTGTTCGCAATGATGGTTTTGATCTGCGCAGACGTGGCACTTCGGAACATGTCGTGGATTGGGTTCCAGCTCCGCTGGGCCAATCAGGTGTCCGAATATGCAATCTACGGCATAACATTCTTTGCGGCGCCGTGGTTGCTGCGCCGGGGGCAGCACGTGCGGGTCGATATCGTGCTCAATCTCCTCCCCGCCCGGGCCGCGTGGCTTGTCGAATTGCTCGTCGACGCGACGGGAATCGTAATAAGCGCCGTGATGATGGTGTATTCGGCCTACATGCTCATCGACAGCGTCAACTCGGGATCCGTGGTGCTGAAGGAAATCACCTTTCCCGAGTGGTGGATACTGCTGCCCGTTCCCTTCTGCTGTTTGCTGCTCTTTATCGAGTTCCTGTTTCGCATGCGCCGCCTGGCTTTCGGGAAAATAGGCGTGCGCAACGAAGCGACCTCCACCGGCTGAGGACTGCGACAATGGCGTGGCAAGCATCACTGCTCTTGCTGCTCGGTGGCACCACCTTGCTGCTGTTCATGGGCCTGCCGGTAGCCTATTCGTTTTTCGGTATCAACATCATCGGCGCCCTGATTTTCTTTGGCGGCGAGCCCGGCCTGATCCAGTTGGTGAGAAACGGTGTTGCTTCGGTCACCTATTTTTCACTCACACCTATCCCCCTGTTCCTTCTAATGGGTGAAATCCTGTTTCAAACCAAGCTTGCACACAAGGCCATCGACGCCGTCGAGCGCGTGATCCCGAGGATGCCGGGGCGTCTGGCGATAATCACGGTGGTTGCCGGGACGATTTTTTCCGCCATCTCGGGCTCGACCATCGCGACCACGGCGATGCTCGGCAGCCTGATGCTTCCGGTGATGCTCGCTCGCGGCTACCATCCCTCTCTGGGCATGGGTCCGATCTTGGGGATTGGCGGGGTGGACATGCTCATCCCGCCCTCGGCGCTAGCGGTACTGCTCGGAAGCCTGTCGGGCATTTCCATTTCCAAATTACTGCTCGCCGGCATCGTCCCCGGGCTGATCCTGAGCGTCACTTTCATTTTCTACATATTGGCCACCGTAACCCTGAAGCCGTCGCTGGCGCCAGCCAACGAGGAGGTCGAGGTGTATTCCGGATGGGAGCGATGGCGGCCTTTTGTGCAGTACGTCCTGCCCCTCTCGTCGATTTTCATCGCCGTGGTCGGCCTGATGTCCAAGGGCATTGCGACGCCGACGGAAAGCGCCGCCCTCGGCGCGCTGGCGACGGTGCTGCTGGCGATGACCTATCGTGCGCTGACCGTCGAAAAGCTGTGGCGCTCGCTGACCGGCGCGGTAACGGTGTCCGGCATGATCCTGTTCATCATCGTGGGGGCGACCACGTTCTCACAGGTACTCAGCTTTTCCGGCGGCACCTCGGGAGTCGTCGACCTGATAAGCGGCTCGGGCATCTCCCCCGCCACTGCGGTGCTGATCATGATGGCCGTGCTGATTTTCCTCGGACTGTTCGTCGACCAGGTCAGCACCATGCTGCTGACCCTGCCCTTTTTCATGCCCGTTGTGCAGCGCCTGCACATCGACGACGTCTGGTTCGGCGTGCTGTTCCTGATATGCATGCAGCTTGGCCTGCTGCTGCCGCCACACGGGCTGCTGCTCTACACCATGAAAAGTGTCGCGCCGAAGAGCATTTCCATGGGGCAGATCTTCAAGGCAGTAATACCTTATGTTGGATTCAGCTCACTACTTCTCGCAGCGATCTATTTCTATCCGCCGATCGCGACCTGGTTGCCTCGGCTTTTGATGGGGCCCTGAGCAGCCCCGGAGGGGCGTGCACCGCTATCCTGTGCGAGATGTTTCGTCACAAGTATGGCAGCGCGAAAGGTTTGTCGCGGCTGCGTCGTCAAGTCTCCGCACCAACCCAGCTCTTGTGCGAAATGTCGAATACCACGCCGTCCGGGTCGCGAAATTTGCGCTCGAAATCGACGCCCCCGCCACCGGCGAGCTCCCGGTGGAATTTGCCGCCATTTTTCTTGATCAGCTCGCTCACCGATTCCAGGTCATCAACCACAAACCCCATGTGGTGGATGCCGACGAAATCCTTGCCGCGCTCGTCCCCCGCAGCATTGTCCGTATGAAAGTGCAGCAAGGTCAGGTTGACGACGCCGTCAGACAGTGACAGGCCGTCGCCATACGCTGTCTTGGCGAAATTTACGCGCTTCAACCCGAAGGTCTCTTCGTAGAATTTTGCCGAACGCTCGAGGTCGGGTACCGAAATCGCGATGTGTCTAAGCTTGGCCATGATTGGTCCTTTGGGTGAAATTCAACGGGTGGCGGACACGGCCGGACTGTCGGCCAGCGCCCGTAGTATTGCATTCATGTTCTGCTTGCTCTCGTATCCGACTCCGGGCGCCTCGGGCACGGTGACCTGTCCTTGCCTCACTGCCACGTCATCCCAGAAACCGCCATACACCAGCTTCCCGTCGGGCGCGGCCTCGTGGCTACCGAGCGCGAGGCCGGCCACCAGATGCGCGGCGAAGAGGTGCCCCGCATGAGGCCAGAACGCGCTGCGTGGCCAGCCAGCCGCCTCGAACACGGTCAGGATGCGCCGGTATTCCGGGATGCCATAGCTGAGCAAAGGATCGATCTGCACCCTATCCCTGGTGGCGCGCATCGCGCCGTACCGCAACAAGTTGCGCGCATCGTCCAGTGAGAAAAGATTCTCCCCGGTTCCGATGGGTACGGGGCAGCCCGCCGACAATGATGCCAGCGCGGCGTAGTCGAGCGGCGGCGCCGGCTCCTCAATCCAGGCAAGACCGTACCCGGCCATGCGGGACATCCACGAATCCGCGATTGCCGAGGCCACCTTCCCGTTTGCATCGACCGCCAGGGCGCATCCGGGCGGCAAGACCGCGAGCGCCGCCTCGACCCTGCGGGCATCGGCAACGGCATCACGCCCCCCCGACTTTGATCTTCACCGTGCGATAGCCAAGCTCGATGGCGGCGCTTACTTCACGCTGCAGCGGGGCAACATTGTTGGCGCCGACCGAAAATTGACCAGTTTTTGAGGGTTGTGCCGACTGAAAATTGACCAGGGTGTTCAATCGCCTGCTTAACTTTTAAGCAGGGAGACGGGGTGATCACCATGGACATGTTGGG
>ENA-ORBV01000450-ORBV01000450.1-microbial-mat-metagenome-genome-assembly--contig:-NODE-450-length-94327-cov-11.243873_pt1 | contig 94327 bp, 85 predicted proteins | sample MGYA00237777_ERZ505514 | MGnify/ENA primary metagenome ERZ505514 (study PRJEB26160, sample SAMN06269048) | microbial mat metagenome | isolation source: Oligotrophic lake microbial mat | place...
GCCCTGACCCACCCGTCACTGCTTGTGCCGCAAACCGATCGAGCGTCGCGAGTCTGTGGACGGTTCAACCATGAGTCGCCGAATAGCTTCGAACACGACGGCGAATTGCTTGTCGTACTTTTCTCGGGCCTGTTCAGTTTCGAAGCAAGGTCGCGATGGGTCAGCATCAGTGCGCGCAGACGAACGAACGTGCGCATGATCTGGATGTTGACCTCTACCGCGCGTGGACTCCGCAGCACGCTCGAGAGCATCGCGACGCCTTGCTCCGAGAACGCGAACGGTGGGCGTCGGAGCCCCATCCGGACGCCGGAATTGGAGATCACAAATTGTGATCTCCAACTCTCGAGCTCCACGACGGACAGCTGAAACATGAAGTCCTCTGGAAACCGCTCGACGTTGCGCTTGACGGCCTGCACGAGGATTCGAGTGTCGACCTCGTAGAGCACCGCAAGATCGAAATCGAACATGATCTTCTCACATCGAACGAGATGGATGCTGCGTTCGATCGTTTCCGGGCGGGTAGCCACACGCCCCGGCTTCTTCTTGGTCGTACTCATCCTCATCCGTTGCGCACGGTCGATGCCCCATTCGTCGTGCAAGAGCCGCTAGGAAATTCGCTGATGCTGGCGCGTGCGCAATCGCCGACAGTGGATGGAGCGATCTAACGCTAGCCTTCGCTGACCACCGGCCGAAATCTAGGTGCCCTTTTCACCGGACCGGTCGTCGGGATCCGACTCCACGAACGTGAACCCGAAGCGCCCCTTCACGCACAAGTGCCCGCCCGTCACGGTGCTGTCGCTCGGACTCGTCACGCGCAGGATCTTGTTGTCTTGAACGAGCAACGACAGCACGCAGCCGACACCGCAGTAAGGGCAAATCGTGTCGGTCACCGTCTGCTTCTTCTCGTCCCATGAACCATCAGCGCGTTTGTCGTGCTCGGCTTTGAACATCAAGGCGCCCGTCGGACAGACGCCGACGCAGTTGCCGCAGAAAACGCAGGCTGAATCGGGGAGCGTCGCTTCGTGCTCAGTCGCGATGCGAGCGTCGAAACCGCGGCCGGCGATCGCGATCGCGAACGTGTTCTGCGCGTCCGTGCCGCACGCTTCGACGCATTTGTAGCAGAGCATGCACTTCGAGTAATCGCGCACGAACAGGTCGTTGTCCACTTTGACCGGTTGAGCGACCGTCTCGGCGCGCGAGCCGTCTTGAATCTCGTGATGACCTGGATGAGCGCTTTCACGAACGCCGGCAGCTGCAGGCGCTGAGCGCGGGCCGAAGCGATCGGGCTCGGCGGCGTAGCGCTTCGCGTAATCGGTGAACGCTGTCGACAGCGACATGTCCACCGACGAGCCGAGCAGTTCGAGGACCAATTTGCGGCTCAAACGCACGCGCGGACTGTCGGTCTTCACGACCATGCCGGCTTCGGCTTTGCGTGAGCACGCGGGTGCGAGCACACGCGCGCCCTCGACTTCGACGACGCACACGCGACACACGTTCACCGGCGTCAAGTTCTCGGCCCAACACAGAGTCGGCGTGTCGACACCGATCGAGCGGCACGCGTCGAGGAGCGTCGAGCCTTCGGTCACGCTGACCGATTGGCCGTCGACCGTCAGGGCTACCGTCGAGGCCACCTGTGCAGATCTAGCGCTGTTTTCGAGTGCTTTTCGGCCTTGTTCGCTCATGAGTCGCGCTCCAACAAACCGACTTCGACGGCGGACTCGATCGCGCTCGACGCCGTTTGGCCGAGACCGCAAATCGACGCGTCGCGCATCGCTTGGCCTAGGTCTTTCAAGAGAGGCAACTCGATGTGCAGTGTCGAGCGACCACCGGCGATGCGGGCGAGCAATTCTTCTTGGCGCACGGTTCCGACGCGACACGGCACGCATTGACCGCACGATTCGTCGCGGAAAAACGCGGCGATGCGACGCAGGATGTCCTTGATCGGCGCGGTGTCGTCGAATACGAGCACGACGCCCGATCCCAGAGTCGCGCCGACCTTGCGCGTGTCTTCTAACGACAACGGCAGCGCGAGTTTGTCAGGCATCACGAATCCACCGGCGGCTCCACCGAGCAACACGGTTTGGATCTTGCGACCGGGAGTGACGCCGCCAGCGAGCGCGATCAACGCATCCAGCGGTGTTCCGAACGGCACTTCGTACACGCCCGCTTTCACGACGCTGCCCGACACGCAGAACAATTTCGTGCCCGGTGAGCCGCTCGTTCCGACGGACGCGTACGCCGCTGCGCCGTCGCGCACGATGTCGAGCACGGCGACCAACGTCTCGACGTTGTTGACCGCCGTCGGCTTGCCGAACAGGCCGAATTGAGCAGGAAAAGGCGGCTTGTTGCGCGGTTCGCCACGCAGACCCTCGATCGAATTGAAGAGCGCCGTTTCCTCGCCGCAGATGTACGCGCCGGCGCCGCGACGCAGCTCGATGTCGAAGGCGAAACCGCTCTTCATCACATTCGCGCCCAACATCCCGTTCACGCGACACGAGTGAATCGCGCGCTCGAGCCGTTCACGCGCCAGCGGGTATTCGCCGCGCAAGTACAAGTAGCCGCGCTCGGATCCTGTCGCGAATCCGGCGATCGTCATCGACTCGATCACCGCGAACGGATCACCTTCGAGCAGGACGCGGTCCTTGAACGTGCCCGGTTCGGACTCGTCGGCGTTGCACACGACGTAGTGCGGACGCACGGCCATCTTCGCGACGGCTTCCCATTTCCGTCCGGTGGGAAAGGCCGCGCCGCCGCGACCGACGAGCTTGGAGTCGCTCACTTCGCGCAACACGCCGTCGACGCCCAACGCTAGAGCGCGTCTGAGTGCCGTGAAGCCGCCGTGGGCTGCGTAACTGTCGATAGAGCTCGGGTCAGCGGCACCGATGCGCGCCAGCAGCCTGCGCGGTCCAAGGTTTGCGACATAAGCCTCTTCCACGGCCGGCGGCTGGCCGCGCAAAGCCTTCTCGATCTTCGCGAGCGTCGCGTCACCGAACGAAACGTCACTCGGCTTCGCGCCCGCGATCGTCACCAACGCAGCGGGAGCGCGCTCACACAGACCGAGACAGGGACTGCGCGCCCAAACAGCCTGTTTTCCAGCTGTTTTCGCGTGGTTCGGGTCGGCTTTCTGATGCCCATGCCCGCCGGGCCCGAGCCTTGTCTCCACGTCGCGACACAAGTCTTCGGCGCCTTTGGCAAGGCACGCAATGTCGTCGCACACGTGCGCGAACGCTTTGGGCCTCTCGGTCAAAGACAACAGCGCATAAAAGCTCGCGACACCGAAGGCTTCCGCCGGCGGGATGTGCAGACGCTCGCAAACGTAATAAAGCCCGCCCTTGGAAACCCAACCCGTGCCGGCTTGCAATGCATGTAGCGCCGGCAACAACAGCGATCGTCGCGCTTGCGCATCCTCGGGAACGTTCGGCGTCGCCAGATCGACCGCGCGTCGCTCTTCGCTCGTCGGCGCCACGTCGGGAATGCGCAGGTCCATCGTGATCAGCGAATGCGCTCGACGCGAATCGCCGCTGCTTTGAATTCCGCCGTGCCGGAGCGCGGATCGGTCGCATCGATCGTGAGCACGTTGACGTCGACGTCGTCGGGGAAGTGAAAGGTCATGAACGCGAGGCCCGGCTCGAGTCGTGTGTCGAGGCGCACGGGCGCCTCCACACTGCCACGGCGCGACACGATGCGCACGCGCTCGCCGTCCGCAACTCGCAATTTCGCGGCATCGGCAGGACTCAAGTCGATCGTCTCGCCGCGCTTCTGCGGCCACGCGTAGGCACCGCTCTGCACGCCCGTGTTGAACGACTCCAAACGCCGGCCCGTCGTCAAACGCAGCGGGAAATCAGCGTCCAAAACGTCGACGGGCCCTGCGTGCTCGGCCGGATTGAAGCCAACTCGCGCGCCGACGATCGGCCATTGCCACAGACGTCCGTGCAAGAAAGGCTGACCTTCGCTCGACTCGTCCGGGCACGGCCACTGAATGCCGCCGAGCGCTTCGAGTCGCGCGTAACTCATGCCGCCGTGCATCGGACTCAATGTCCGCAACTCGTTCCACATCTCTTCGGGAGTGCGCGCCTTCATGTCGTAGCCGAGGCGCGCGGACAGATCGCAGATGATCTCGATGTCGTCGCGCGCCATGCCCGGCGGATTCAGTGCGCGTCGCACACGCTGCACGCGGCGCTCGGAGTTGGTCACGGTGCCTTCCGCTTCGCACCAACTCGCCGACGCGGGCAGGACGACGTCGGCCATCTCGGCCGTCTTCGTCATCACGATGTCCTGCACGACCAAGTGTTCGAGCCCGCTCAAACACGCGAGAGCGTGCGTCGAATCGGCTTCGCTCTGTGCGGGATTCTCGCCGATCACATAGAGAGCGGTGAGCTCACGGCGGTGCATCGCCTCGAACATCTCGGTCAAGTGCCAACCGCTCTTCGACGGTATCTCACAGCCCCATGAACGCTCGAAGTTGCCTCGAATTTCAGCGTTTTCGACGTCCTGGAAGCCGGTCAGCTTGTGTGGCAAAGCGCCCATGTCGCCGCCACCTTGCACATTGTTCTGACCGCGCAACGGGTTGAGGCCGCTGCCCCATTTGCCGACGTGACCCGTCAGGAGAGCGAGGTTGATGAGCGACAACACGTTGTCGACCGCGTTGTGGTGTTCGGTGATGCCGAGCGTCCAACAGATCATCGCTTTGTCGGCGGTCGCGAAGTCGCGCGCCATGCGTTGGATGAGCTCGCGCTCGACGCCGGTCTCGAGCTCGACGCGCGCCAAGTCGTAGCGCATCGCCGTCTCACGCATCGCTGCGAAATTCTCGGTCGCATTCTCGATGAAGGCGCGGTTCTCCAGCTTCTCGTCGAGGATCACGTGTGCGACGCCGTTCGCGAGCGAGATGTCGCTGCCCACTTCCAGACTCAACCAACCCACCGCCCAATCCGCTGTCGTCGTGCGTCGCGGATCGATCACGTACAGGCGTGCGCCGCGCTTCACCGCTTTGAGCACATGATGGAAGAAAATCGGGTGCGTCTCGCGGGCGTTGGAGCCCCACAAGAGAATGACGTCGGCTTCCTCGACCTCGCGATACGAAGAAGTTCCGCCGCCCGCGCCAAAGACCGTCGCCAGACCGACGACGCTGGGCGCGTGTCAAGTTCGATTGCAGCTGTCGATGTTGTTCGAGCCGACCGCCGCGCGAATGAACTTCTGCGCGGCGTAATTCACCTCGTTGGTGGCTTTGGAACAGCTGAAGATGCCGAACGTGCTCGGCCCGTGTGCGCTGACCGCTGAGCGAATGCCTGCGGCGGCGCGGTCCAGTGCTTCGTCCCAGCTCGCCGTACGTTGGTATTTGCCGTCGCGGACGAGAGGGGTCGTGATGCGTTGGGGTGACATGGGAGAGAGCGTAACTTTGCGCGGGCCGGAGCGGGAAACCGGTTGCTCGCGAGGTGCACTCGGGTAGTGGACGGGTCGCGCGAGTGAGCCGTTCGGAAGCGTCCGGAACTGATATCATCCCGCGCGCCGTCCACGGCTCGAACCACACGCAGTCCAGTCCTTCGAATCGAAGTGATTCGTTCCCCATGCGAACCCTCTACGCGCTGTTCTGTCTCCCGATCGCCCTGTTTCCTTTCGTTGCGGCAGACAAGCCTGCCGAAAAACCGGTGAACCAGGCGGCGACGGCTTCGATCGTTCCGGTGCAAGTGCTCGCGCCGCTCGAAGGCATCGTCCGTCAACTTGCCAAGGGGGCTCGCGAGCGCGAGATGAAGGACCTGTTGAGCGCGCTCGAGAGGCTCGGCTATCCCAAAGCGAATCACGACAAGCTCGAGAAGTCCGCGCTGGACGATTTCGCGAAGGCGAAGAGCCCGATCGATTCACTGCCTTCGGGCGCTAAGCAGCTGCGCGTTACGGCGGCTCAGCTCGTGCCGATCATGGAGAAGATCGAGGACGAGGAAGCGAAGAAGGACTTTGCGCGCAAAATCCTCTTGCTCGATGGTGAATGCGCGCCCGTCCACACATTCCTCGGTCACGAGAAAGTCGGCACCACGTGGGTGCGCAGCGAGTTCAAACCGTTGCGCGAGCGCCGCGGCGAAATCCTCCGCAAGGTCGAAGAGGCGAAGAAGCTCGAGATCGACATGGATACGGAAGAGAACGTCGACGACGAGCACATCGGAAAAGCGTGCGGCGTCAAAGCGACCGTCGTGCGCCGCGGGAACATGGAGTTGCGCACGAACTTCAGCGTCGCGAAAACCCAGCGCATCATGCGTGAGGTGCAGCGCGCTCTCGCGCTGAGCGATTGGTTGCGCAGCACGAAAGGCGGCGATCTGAAGCTGCGCAAGTCAGGCACTGTGGTCCCTCGCTACGTCGAGCTCATGATCGACTCGCGTGAGTTGTACATGAAGTACGCCTCCGCTCTCGCCGCTGAGGATCGAGTCGACCCCGATGACAAGAAGGCGATGGAGATTCCGAACACCCAAATCGGATCGTTCAATCTCAAGGACGATACGCAGATGGTGATCCGCATGGCTCAGTGGGAAGCCAGCACGACGTGCGCGATCTTCGTGCGTTACTCCCAAATGCAAGACGAACTGCCGACCCCTTTGAGCGTCGGTCTCTTGAATTGGATCGCGCTTTCGTGCTTCGGAACGACGATTCCCAATTACATCGTCACGGAGCCCACGCGGCGAGGCATGGGAGACACGCGAGTCGCTGGCGAAGACCGCGAGCGCGAGGAACTCATGCGCTTGGCCAAGTCCGGAATCGCCGGGTCGCGCACGTGGATGCAGTTCCTCGCGGAGCGCGGTGAGGATCCGTCGTTCGGCAACTCACTCGTGAATTCCTTCGGCGAAATCCAGGGCAACGATCTCCACAAGTGCACGTCGATCGTGGAGTTCCTCACGGAGTCGAACACGTTCGGGACGATCTACAAGGCGCTCACGAAGAAGGCCGACGGCAGCCCGGTCAGTCGCTACACGGCCGCGATGGAGATGCCGTTCGGTGAACTCGAGTCGAAGTGGCGCGACTGGCTGCTCGGAGTTCGCCCGGGTGTCGCTGAGCGCATCGACAAGGAGAATCTGGCCGCGTGGCCCAAAGACGCGCTGCGCGTTCTCGATTACATGAACGAGATTCGCGAGAACGCGTTCAAGGACAAGATCAAAGGCGTCTGGAAGCTGAAGTTCGACCCCGACCTTTCGGGGCCGTGCGACATGCACGCCAATTATCTCGTCAAGCACCCTGAACAAAAAAAGTGGCCGGACGCGCACGAGGAGTACGCGGACAAAGAAGGCTACAGCGTCGAAGGCGCATGGGCCGGTACCCACTCCGTGATCGCGTGGGGCGGCATCGAGGACTACAAGGATTCGATCGACGGTTGGATGGGCACGTTCTATCACCGTTTGCCGCTGCTCGATCCGGGCGTTCTGCGCCTCGGTTGGGGTCAAGCCGGCGAATGGTGGGTCATGGACATGAGTTCATTGGCCGCTCCGTACGAGGATCCATACTTGGTGCTCTGGCCCTACGACGGGCAGAAGGACGCGCCTACGGCGTTCAACGGCAACGAGTTTCCCGACCCGGTTCCGGAAAAGGGTCAGGACGTGAACGAGGGCGAGATCTTCGGTTACCCGATCACGATTCAAACGAAGCCCATCGACGAGAAGGGTGAGCTCGTCGACATCGCCATGAAGCTTTTCGAAGGAGACCGTGAAGTCGAGTGTCACTTCTCGTCGCCCTCGGAGCCGTCGAATCCTGAGTCGGCACCGGGCGGCGCTTGGTGCCTCATTCCCAAGACGTTCTTGAAGTCGAAGACCGAGTATCGAGTCGTCGCGGACTGGCACAATTCGAACAAGAAAACCACCAGCGTGGCCAAGCGCGTGGAGTGGAAGTTCAAGACCGAATGACGCTGCGTCAGAAGACGTCCCAGTCGCCCGCCTGAACGAGCCACGGCTCGGTCAGCGCGCCGTGGGGCGGACCGATTTTCTGGCCCATCAGCAATTGTTGTTTGGGCGCAAGCGCCTTGGGCACGCGCCACAGGCCGGGCACGGGACGATTGCCGATCGCGATCATCATCGAGCAATCACCGTCGCGCGCAGACCGCAACGCGCGAGCAGCCATTGATCTGGCCCAGCGCACGTCGATCGCCAGGAATTCCATGACCACCATGACGCGCTTGCCGCGCACGACCGCCTGATTGAGCACCAATAGGCCCGTGACGCGACCGTCGTGAACGCACTGATAGCGCTCGTAAGCAAAGAACGGGTGTCGCACGTAGCGCCAATTCAGATAAGCGGCCGAGCGCTCGATCATGGCGTCAGCACCGACGGCTAGGTGCTTTGCCAAATCGTCTTGACGCGCGTCGAAGGTCTGAACGGTTGCGATTTCCGGGCCGACCTTCGCCCCCCACCAGATGGGCCGCGCTCGAAACGGAACTTCGGCCGCGACGTTCCAGCCGATGCCCTCGAAACCCTTCTTCGAGTTCTCGTTGGGATAACCGAAGAACGTTTCGCCCGCGCTCAAGCTGTCGCGCAACGTGGTTATGCACTTCTTGAAGTAGCCCTTGCCGCGCGCGGCCGGCGACGTGGCCGTGTCGCACGACTGCCAAGCGCTCGCCTGCTCATCGCCATGAACCACGCGCAACGGAAACATCGCGTTGCTGGCGACCATCTCGTCACCGTGCATCACGACTGCGACGCGTGCCCGACCTGCCGGCGGAGCGTATTTCCATTCGAGAAACGCGCGGTTGAGCCGTTCGATCGGCACACCGTTCTTGGCGAAGATCTCGGCGAACGCAGATTGTTGAAGACGGCAGTACGCGTCTCTGTCGATCTCGTCCCAGGGCAGAAGTCGCGGAGAAGGGTCCATCGCTTTCGATACGGTACACGGTACTTTTCTTCTCGATTCGTGGACGGCGGTCGAAGCAAGTTGCTTCGAGCGCCGTCCGCGAATCGAGAGGAAAAGTACCGTGTACCGTATCGCGGGCTCTGACACGCGGACAGTTCGTGCCGACGCAGCCTCGCGAACGTAGGCTCTCGGACGAAGTGACGAAGCGTTCCCGCCTCATTCGTGCCCTGTGGATCCTCGGCGCGGCCGTCATCTTGCTGTTCGTCGCGCGCACGTTCATCGGCGATGTCTACCACGTCGACTCGGGTTCGATGGAGCCGACCTTGTGGGGTGATGAAGGCGGCGGTGAGTACGTATTCGTGCGCTTCGATCGCTCCGCGCCGGCGCGCCAAGATCTCGTCGTCGTGCGTCGTGCGGGCGAGGACCACCCGATCGTGAAACGCGTCGCCGGTTTGCCTGGAGAAACCGTCAAGATCGTGCAGGGCGACCTGATGATCGATCGCCAGCGGTTGCGGCCGAGCGAGCCGCGCGCGCCCGAAATCGTAGTGTTCGACGACCGCTTTCACACGCTCGAATCGCGCTTCGTCATCCTCGAAGAACAGTCGCGCTTGTGGACGAAAGTCGCGAACGAATGGCACCTCGACGCGCGGGACATTCCGATCACGGTCGACAAGACGCTCCTTTACCTGCGCGATCCGATCGACGACGACTATCTGGGCCCCGAGCACGAACTCGTGCGCGGCACGGAACAAGCCAACGATCTGCGCATCGCGTGCGAAGTGCGCTTCGACGATCCGACTGGGCGCGTGCGCTTGCGCTTGAACGAGATGCGTGACCTGTTCGAAGCAACACTCGAGCGCGTAGACGAAACGACCGTAGAAATCACGGTCACGCGCAACAGCACCTCGGGCTCGGTCGAGACGCTGGCCACTGCGCGGTTCCCGCTGGCGCTCGGCGCGTGGACGCGATTCTGGTTGGAGAATCGCGACAACGCGCTCAAGGTCGGCTTCGACGGCCCCGGCTCGCCACTCGTCACGAGCTACAAGGAAAACGCTCCGAACACAGGCGAAAACCTCGACCCCGAGAAGGCCTACGGATACCGCGCCGGCTTCGGCGGCGAAGGCGGTCGCTTCGCTTTTCGCGCGATCCGTGTGGCGCGCGATATGTTCTACACGAGCCAGGGAAATGTCGGCGTGAACGCGGAAATCCAGCTCGGACCCGGACAATACTTCCTGCTCGGCGATCACTCCTCGAGAAGCAAAGACAGCCGCGACTGGGGCCCGATCGACGTCTCGCAGATCGTCGGCAGGCCCATTTCCGTCGTCTGGCCCCCCTCCCGTTGGCGTCGGATTAGCGCAGACCGACTAGACTGAAACCGCGTCGGAACCTGCGCACCCCGCGTCGGTTCGACTTGCGGCAGATACGATGGACCAATCCTTCGAAAGCGATCCGGGCGTGCAGCTGATGCTCGCGTACAAGCGCGGGGACGAGGGCGCATTCGACCGCATCGTCGAGCAGTACTCGGGCCAAGTCTTCTCCCTCCTGACGCGCTTTTTGGGCCCCAAACCGGGGCGCGAGGATCTCGTCCAAGACGTGTTCTTGCGCGTCGTGCGCGCGCGCGATCGCTACGAACCGACCGCGCGTTTTTCGACGTGGATCTATCGCATCGTCTTCAACTTGGCGGTCAACGAGACCCAGCGCCAAGTCGGCAAGGAAGTCTCCGGCCACGACGGTGGAGCGAGCGGCGACGACGAAGCGGGAGATGCGCTTCTCAATTGGCGCGACGACAAAGTCGAGGACCCCTCCGAGCGCATGGCGCACGACGACGTGGTTCTCGCGGTGCGCGCGGCGATCGCGCGACTGCCTGAACAACAACGCATGGCGCTCGTGCTCGCGAAGTACCACGAGATGCCTTACCTCGAGATCGCGGCCGTCCTCGGTTCGAGCGAAAAAGCCGTCAAGTCGCTCGTGCACCGCGCTCGAGAAAATCTGCGCGTGACGCTGGCCCCTTATCTGCAAGGAGAAATCGCGTGAAGCTCGATTGCCTTGCATTCCGCACGCTGCTCGAGAACCAGTTGGTCGGCCGGCCCGATCCGAGTTCGCTGAGCGCGTTGTCGTGGCACGAACACCTCTTCGGTTGTGGCGATTGTCGGCGACTGTTCGAGGGCGAAGAAGCGCTCGAAGCACTGCTCGCGACGTGGCCCGAACCGCGTCTGTCGCCTGAAGTGAAGCGTCGTGTCCTCATGGCGTTGGCGAAGTCGAAGAGGTTCGAAACGTCGCTCGACGCGCTGCTCGAACGCGACGTCGAGTACACCGCGCCGAAGGATTTGGCCGCGCGCGTGCTGGCTGGCCTCGAGATGGATCGCGGCGCGATCGGTGCGCGGTCCAAACAGTCCGCTTCGGCGAAAACGCCTGTGAATGCAGGTGTTTCTGGCACTTTCGATCCACTCGATCGACTGCTCGAGCGCGCCGGTGACGTCACGGTTCCGCGCGACTTGGCGCGTCACGTCTTGGCCGCGCTGGCGACCGAACGCGCTCCCGCACGTCGACCGATTCTCGCGTGGCGGCGCTCGACTTGGCTCGCGGCGGCAGCGGCGATCTTCGTGCTCGCGCTCGTCGTGTGGCTCGCACAGCAACGCCCCGAGACGCCCGTCGAACCGATCGTCGAGAATGTGCCGACCACGAACGCGCCGCAGATGGACGGTCTCGCGCCTCGGAAGATTCCGCTCGCTCCGCAGGTCGTTTCGAACGCACCCGACGTGCAGATGCTCGCGGCGCTCGACGTGCTCGAGAACTGGGACTTGTTGATGTCGTCGGACGACGTCGACGCGCTGCTCTCGACGCTCGGCACTGCTGACGAAGTGTTGCTCGACTATCAGGACGAGGGCTAGCGCATGAAGAGCTACGCCCGATTCCTGCTGCCCCTCGTGCTGGTCGTGTCGGCTTTCGCCCTGCAACACGATTCTCCGACGCTCGAGCGCGCACGACAACGTTGGGCGCGTCTCTCGCACGAAGACCAGGAGCGCTTTCGTGATCGCTACGAACGCTACCGGAGTTTGAGTGAAGACGATCGACGCATGCTCACCGAGCGCGCGGACCGCATGCGTGAGGTGAAGGAACGCTTCAAGAACAATCTGTCGCCGGATCTGCGCGCGAAGCTCGATCTGCTCGAACCGAAGCAGCGCCAGATCGTCTTGAACGAGCTCGTCGAGAACGCCGCTCGCGAACGCGGCGCGCGCATTCGCGAGAAGATGCCCGAAGCGTGGGTCGATCGATTCGAGCGCGCTCGGCCGGAGGATCGCGGCCGTTTTTTGGCTGATTTCCAGCAGAAAGCGCGCGAGAAGGCGACACGCGAAGCGATCGATCGGATCGGCAAGAAGCTGGGTCTGCCGACCTCGGAAGTCGAGCGACTGAAGAACTTGCCCGGGCTGGAACGCGCCTCGAAGGTGCTCGAACTCGGCAAACAATTGTCGGTGAAGGACGTCCAGGAATTCGGTCTGCCGCCGGGTCTCACCGAGGCGCAGTGGGACCGCTGGCGCGCGCTCCCGCCGAACGAGTTCTTCGAAGTCGTGCAGCATCATCGTCGCGAACACGGTTGGCGCAGGCCGGGTCCTGTGCGCGACGGCGAGCCGAACAAGGGTGGTCCGCCGCCGATGCCGCATCCGTTGATGGAAGCGTTGCGCTCGACGCCGGAAGAGATCCTGCAGTACGGCGCATTGCCGGCGCAGGAGCGTCGCGAACGACTCTTCGAGCATCGTCGCGAACGCGTCCTCCAAGTGCTGCGTGAATCGAAGAAGGTCGACGAGGCTCTGTTGGAAGAGTGGTCGAAACTGAGCGAGGCCGAGCTCTTCAAAGCGCTGCGCAAGCAGAATCAACGCTCGAACGAGCGCCGCGGCAGCATGCGCGACGGACCGGGCGGTCCGCAGCCGGGCAGACAAGATCACGAAGGTCCGCCGCCCGACGATCGCTTCGGTCCTTCGAAGGGTGAGCACCGTGGTCCGCCACCGGGCGAACGTGGCGATGCTCCGCCGTGTGATCCGCCGCGCGGTACGGTGCCTGGCTCGATCACGACATCGGGCGCGATGTCGTGATCGAGCCAGGCGCCGTACGCGCTCGTATACTCGCCGTGTGACGACGGACGCTTCCAAGATCGAACTCGACCGAGTCACGTCGATGCCGCGCCTCGAAGCGAGCGGCATTTCCAGCGCGAAACCGGCGTGCGTCATCGACCTGCGCAGTCCGGCCGAGTTCGCCGAGGATCACGTTCCCGGCGCCGTCAACGTGCCCCTGTTCGACGACGTGCAGCGCGCTTGCGTCGGGACGCTGTACACGCAGGTATCGCCGTCGGCCGCGTTCGAGGAAGGGCGCGTGATCGTGCGCTCGAAGATCCGCCACATGATCGACGAGATTGCGCGCATCACGCAGTGGTCGCCGCGTGCGGACGACGTCGAAGCCCGCGTCGAGCGCATGACCTCGGGCGGCTACGAACAGACGGCGGCTCGTTTGATGTCGCTCGAACCAGGTGTGTTACCGCACGCGCCGATCCTGATGCACTGTTGGCGCGGCGGGTTGCGTTCACGCAGCGTTATCGCTCTCGTGCGCTCGCTCGGACTCGGGCAGGCCACGATGCTCGTCGGCGGATACAAGGGGTATCGCGCGTTCGTGAATCAAGAGCTCGCGCGCGCGACGTTGCCCAAGACGATCGTGCTGCGCGGAATGACCGGCGTGGGCAAGACGCTCGTCCTGCGCGAGATCGAGCGCCTGCGACCGGGTGCGACGCTCGATCTCGAAAAGATGGCGGGACATCGCAGTTCGCTGCTCGGGATGGTCGGGCTCGCACCGTGTTCGCAAAAGACGTTCGAGAGTCGGTTGTGTCACCGCATCGGCCGCGGATTCGGCCCGTTCGTCGTCATCGAGGGCGAGAGCCGCAAAGTCGGCGACGCGATCGTGCCGCCGGCGATTTGGAACGCGCTCGTGCGCGGCGTGAACGTCCAGATCGACGCCTCGATCGATCGCCGTGTCGAAGTCTTGTGCGACGACTACCTTGCCGACGCAGCGAGTCGCAGGGAACTGCGCGAACGCTTGCCGCACCTCGAGGAGAGATTGACGCGAGCCGCGGATGCGCCGTCGCTCGTGACGCTGCTCGATACGGGTCGCGAGCGCGAACTCGTCGAGCTGTTGCTCGAGCGCTACTACGATCCGCTCTACCGCCACAGTCAAAAGGGCCTGGTTTTCTCAGGGTTGTTCGCTGCTTCGGATCCAACGCGTGCGGCACGCGAGATTCTGGCGTGGGCTGGCGAGATCGTCGGCACGCAGCCCGGCTCCGTACCGACGATCTCGGCTACCTAGTCGACACGACTCGCGATATCGTGGTCTGCCGCAAAGCGCCCGGAGCCGACTTCTGATCCGCGATCTCACCATCCTCATCCCCGCGTACAACGAATCGCGGCGGATCCAAGTCACGCTCGACAAAGTCTTCGCCTACGCGAAGAAACGTTTCGAAACGCTGGACGTGATCGTGGTCGACGACGGCAGCGACGACGGCATGGGCGCGTTCATCGCGCAGACGTACGGCGATCGCGTGCGCGTCGTGCGCCAGCCCGAGCGTCGCGGCAAGGGCGCGGCCATTCGACGCGGCGTCACGGAAGTGCGCACGACCTGGATGCTCTTCTGCGACGCGGACTTGTCGATTCCGCTCGAAGAGATCGAAGCGTTCGAGCCGCACACCGATCGCGTGCCGATCGTCATCGGCAGCAAGCGTGCGCCCGGCAGTCATGTCGAGTATCCGAAAGTGCGCCGTTTTCTTGGTGGAATCGGTCAATCGCTCGTGTCGCTGTTCGTCGTCAGCGGCTTCCACGACACGCAGGCTGGTTTCAAGCTGTACCGCACGGATGTCGCACGGCGTTTGTTCGCCGCGCAGACGATCGACGGATTCGGTTTCGATTTCGAAGTGCTCTATCTCGCCAAGCGACTCGGATACGACGTCGCGGAAGTGCCGATTCACTGCGAGCACAAAATCGGCGGGACGGTTCGCTTCAGCACGTATTTGACGGTGTTGAAAGAGATCGCGACCGTCGTGTGGAACAGGGTGCGCGGCGCGTATCCGAAGTCCTAGCGATGTCGTCGTCGATCGATCCGAAGAAGCGCTACTTGATCGTCAATGCAGACGATCTCGGCGTCTCGCGTAGCGTGAATCGCGCCATTTTCGAGGCATTCGAGCGCGGGATCGTGACCAGCGCCAGCTTGATGGCGACGGGTGATGAGTTCGACAATGCGATCGACGGTGCGCTCGCGCGGCCGCGGCTCGGTGTCGGCGTGCATTTGGTATTGCACGATGAAAGACCGGTTGCGCCGGTGGCGAGGATTCCGGCGCTGGTTGGACGTGACGGACGGATGAAGTCGCTCGGAAGCGTCGTGCGCGCCCTGTTTTTCGGCCGCATTCCGCGCGAACAGATCGAGATCGAGTATGCGGCGCAGATCGAACGTGTGCGCGCGCGCGGATTGCAGCCGACGCATCTCGACAGTCATTGTCATCTGCATGCGCTGCCTGCACTCGGGCGCATCGTGCACGAGCTCGGCGCGAAGAACGGCATCGTCTGCGCGCGCCGTCCCGAATTCAGCTCGTTGTCGGAGTTCCAAGGCGCGCCGATCTCGCGTTATCCGCTTTCGATCTTGATCACGCTCAGCAACAAATTCGGGAGTAAGAGCGATCGGTTGACGACCCCCGACGAGTTCGTGGGCCTCGTTAAATCCGGCGAAGTCGATGCCGCATGGGTCGAGCGCGCGTTGTCGAAGTTGACGCGCGGGAAGATCAGCGAGTTGATGGTGCATCCGAGCGACGGCTCCGATGGCGGCGACGCCGACGCCAAGTACGGTGCGAATCGACGGCGCACGGAGTTCGAAGCAGTCACCGCGCCGCAAGTGCGCGCCGCGCTCGCACGCTACGACGTCGAGCTCGTCGATTACCGCTTTCTCGCGGCGCGCTGATCAGCGGATGCGATCGAGACCGACGGCGCGCTCATAGCCGACGATCGCCGGCGCGCGATCACGCTCCGTCAACGTGGCGAGAGTCTCGCGCGCCAGGTCGGGCCGCAGTCGGAACGTCCGATGCACGCGCCAGCCGACTCCGCGCCACCATGCGTCGTGCCAGCGTTCGGGCGGAACAACCGCGAAGAGTAGGGGCAACTTCTCCGCCCAAAAGCGCGATCCGATTCCATTGCGCCCCAGGCCTTCGGCCAGCGGCTCGCGCACGTCCAGAGGCAGTGTTTCGAGCTTCGCGAATGCAGCCGCTACGTCGTAGTTCCAGAAGCCGTTCACGGTCGCGCCCACGCCGAGCAGCGCGAGATCGCGATGCGCACCGAACACTTCCGCGAGCTCGGGCAAGATGTTCTCGATCGAACGAGGGGTCGTGTCCGGCGCAGGTTTGTATCCCGGCTGACCGTACAACACGTTGGCGACGTCGGGCACGAGCAGCGCGGGATCGTCGCGCGAACGCAGCAGCACGGCCGCCTTACGAGCCCGACTTCCCTCGAAGTGGTACTCGAGCTGCACGAAATACTCCTGATACGAGTAACCGCGCGCAGACAGCAGGATCGACGCGTTCTCGATCGGCGCGCCTGGTCGGCCTCCGCTCGCGAGCGCAATGGTGCCGCGAATTCCCGCGCTGATCGCGATCAGAGTCGTCACGAGCGCAACGACGCGCTTCGATCCGCCTTGCGACCAGAGCGTGTCGATCCCGATCGCCGCGAGGGCCGTCACCACGAGCCACGGCGGCACGAGCCGCAACATTTCGAACCAGGCACCGGCCCACGCCGCGTCGTACGGCTTGGCCAGCCCGCTCATGCCCCAGCCGATCATGAACACGAGTAGGTAGCCGAGCAGGATCCATTGCAGATGCGCGCGCCGGATCACGAGGCCCCAGGCGATCACCACGACGAAGGCGACCGTCTGCATCCACGTCAACGGATCGCGCGACTGCAGGATCGAAGTGAACACGACAGGGAGCGACTCGAAGAACCCCGGGCCCTTCTGCGTGTCGCGATAGATGAGCACGCCGCCGAAACCGACGTGCGACATCATCCACCACAGCGGCAGCGCTCCGATCGCGAAGCCCGCGAGCGAACGCCCGACGACGCCGACGAGCACCTTCCCGCGGATCGTCGCCAGGATCGCGATGCCGCACACGAACAACACGGGCGGCATCTGCAGTCCGACGTAACAGCCCAATCCGCCGCAGATTCCCATCCAGAACGGTGCGTGCTTCGACGCGCCTCCGCCACGCACGGTGCGCGCAGTGAAATGGAACACGAGCAAGATGAAGAGCGACGCTTCGACGTGCGTCCCGAGGCTGAGTAACGACACGCGCTGAAACGTCTCGGGCGCGAACGCGAAGAGCGCCGCAAAAATGTATGCCGACCGCGTCGACACATGCTCGGCGAGCATCCACGCCCCTGCGAGAAGCGTCGCGATCGCGAATCCGATCGCGACCAACTTGACCACCAGAACGCACGGCCCGAGGACCAAGAAACCGAGCGCCTCGAGGTGCGAGACCGCGAATCCTCCGCCCTCGTGATAGGCGTAATTGATCTGGTGATGCGGGAGTCCGAGCCCATCGAGCATGGCCTTCGCCGCGCCGCTCTTCGCGAACTCCTCGCCGTACCCGAAGACGTCCGCGAGGGACAGGACCAGCGCTCCACGCAGGCAGACGAGCAGCAGGACGAAGAGGGCGATGTTGCGGCGGTGCGGGCTCAATCGCGGTCCTCGATCCGCGGATCGTACCAGTCCGAGCCAGTCGTTCGACGCGGCGCTTTTGCGGTGGGGCGAACGCTCACGTTCGACTACATTCTCGGTTTACCGGCACCGAGAATCGATCGCGGAAGAGTCCTCAACATGTGCGGATACATCGGCATTTATGGCCCGGACGGCGTCGACGTCGCGGGTGAGATCTACGAAGGCCTCTTGGCCGTTCAACACCGCGGACAAGACGCAGCGGGGATCATCACGTTCACGGACTCGTTCCACGTGAAGAAGGGTCTCGGGCTCGTCCTCGAGATCTTCAACGAGAAGAACATGCCGCGTTTGCGGGGCAATCTCGGCGTCGGTCACGTGCGCTATCCGACCGTCGGTCGCGGCAGCAAAGACGATGCTCAGCCGTTCCACTTGACGTTCCCGGTCGGCGTCGCGATGGCGCACAACGGCAACGTGACGAATTTCCAAGAGCTGATGGATCGTCACTTCAAGAATTCGGGCACGCGCATGAACAGCACGTGCGACGTCGAAGTGATCTTGTTCGCGTTCGCGAGCGCGTTGAACGAGCGCATCCGCCCTGGCCACAACGTGAATGCCGAGGACGTCTTCGCGGCGGTCAAGAAGGTCTACAAAGACGTGCGCGGAGCGTACTCCGTCGTCGCCGTGTTGCCGGACGTCGGCATGGTCGCGTTCCGCGACCCCTACGGCATCAAACCTTGCGTTTTCGGCGAGAAAACGACCAGTGAAGGTCGTTGGTTCGCGTGTGCGAGCGAGTCCGTCGTGCTCGACATCAACGGGTACGAGCGCAGCTTCGATCTCGACGCGGGCGAAGCCGTGTTCGTCGGACACGATCGCGTGGTCCAACGTCGCAAGCTGTCTGACAAGCCGCATCGTCCGTGCATTTTCGAGCTGGTGTACTTCGCTCGTCCCGATTCGTTCCTCGACGACATGTCGGTCTACAAGACGCGCCGCCGTTTCGGAGAAGCGCTCGCGCGTCAGTGGAAGGCCGAGAATCGTCCGACGCCTGACGCGGTGATTCCGGTGCCCGACAGTTCGCGTGATGCGGCGCTCGCGATGGCGATGGAATTGGGCGTCCCGTATCGCGAGGGTCTCGTCAAGAATCGCTACATCGGGCGCACGTTCATCATGCCGAGCCAGCAGAGCCGTCGGAATTCGATCCGCCGCAAGCTCAACCCGATTCCGCTCGAATTCGAGGGCAAAAACGTCGTGCTCGTCGACGATTCGATCGTGCGCGGCAACACGGCGGCACGCATCGTTCAGATGGCGCGCGATGCGGGCGCGAAGAAGGTCTATCTCGCGTCGTGCAGTCCGCCGCTGATCGCTCCGTGCCCGTACGGAATCGACATGGCGACGAAGCGCGAGTTCGTGGCGACCGGTCGCACGAACGAAGAGATCGCGCAGCACCTCAACGTCGACGAACTCATCTATTTGGATCGTGAAGCGATGAATCAGGCCGCACGCGTCGGCAATCCGAAGATCGAGAAGTTCTGCAATGCGTGCTTCACGGGGGATTATCCGACGGGCGACATCACTATCGAGCGCATGACGGCGATCGAGGGTGAGCGCTTGAGTTCGCGTGACGAAGTGGGTTGCAGCAATTGATGTAGATTGCAGGCGTGATGAACGAACGGATCGAAATCAATGCCGAAGTCCTGCTGGGCAAGCCTGTCATCCGCGGGACGTGAATTCCTGTCGAGCTCATCCTGCGCAAACTAGGCGAGGGAGCGAGCATCGCTGACCTGTTGGATGCTCATCCGAGGCTGACCTGCGCGCCGCGCTGACGTATTCGGCCCCAACGCTCGCGCACGAGGTCATCGTTTTGACTAGCGCGGGCTGAGACGTCGTGACTCGGCCGCGCCAGGTGCCTCGGTTCCTCGCGGACGAGAGTTTGATCACTCGATCGTGCGCGCGCTTCGAGGTGAAGGGTTCGATGTCTGCGCGGTAGCCGAGGGCGACGCTGGTATTCCCGATCGCGCGGTCATTGCGTCGGCAGCCCGTGAGCCGCGCATACTGATCACCGAGGACAAGGAATTCGATTGGTTGGTGTATTCGAGTGGCGCCGCTTCGGCTGGCGTCATGCTGATTCGCTTTCCAACCTCCGCGCGCGCACAGCTCGTCGCCGCTGTGCTCCTGCTCGTCCATGAACACCCTGACCGCCTCGTGGGAGCTTTCGCGGTCGTCCAACCGGGCCAGATCCGGATCGAGCGGTTGCCTGCTCTCGAGTAACGCTCGCCAACAGTTGGAGGCTGGATCCTGTGCGAGGGTCGAGTCGTTTCGTGAGCCTGGCGGACCGCGTCACGCGCGTTGAGTTTTGATGGCCTGACGTCTTCGGTGGCGTGCGGCACTATCAAGCTTGGTATTGCAACAACGCCTTGCCATGCCGTTCGTTCGCGAACTGGAGCGCGATCCCGACATCGAGTGCGTCAATGTCGAATGCACGCCGCGCCCTGTCGACGACTCGTCGCGCCGATGTGACGCAGCGTCGGGCGTCCGATGCGCATTGCGCGCGTGTCGCAGGCTCAGCTCGCGCGCCGCGCGCTGGACCAATTCTCGCCGCGCAGGTCCTTAGCGAGCGCATCCAGCGAGTCGGCCACCATGTAGAGCGCCTGAGGATGGTCGGTCTTGAATTCGACGTTGCGCGCAGTCGTGAGAACGAAGCGGCGACGTTCGATCGATTCCAGGTGGAGCGCACGATCGAGTTCGGCGATCGAGGACGCGAGGCCGGCACCGATCGCCTTCACGATGCTCTGTTCGCGCACTAGGCCGAATTCGATCGTGAACCAGTACACGCGTTCGATTTCGGCGAGCTCTTCGTCGCTCGCTCGACGCGCGGCAAAAGCCAGATGCTCTAGCACACGTGTGAACGGCGGCGACACCAATTGAGGCACGTGGCCGAACAAGTCGTGGAAGGCGTCAGGCTCGGGCGTGTATTCGAGATCGTCGGGATGGCGTATCCAATCGGGCGAAGGAAAGCGTCGGTCGCGCAGCAGTGCGAAAAAGTCACGCGCGGGAATCAGCCCCGGCACCGTCTCGATGCGCCAACCGCACACGTTCATCAAGCGTCGCGAGAGAGCGCCGTGTTGCGGCATGCGACGGGCTTCGAGTCCCGCAGCGACCAGACCGCGCTTGAATTCGGCGCACATGCCGCGCTCGGCGGCGGGGCCTTGGCGTTCGAACAAACGACGCCACACTTCGTCGCGGCGGTCTCGAGGGGCTCGTCGGGGCTCGGGATGCACGTATTTCCTCGCTGTTTCGACGCGTTCACATCGAGTGGTGCGCCTCGTTTCCGATGAACCCTACTCCGCATAGATCGCACGAGCCAACGCACTTCGGCTTGTTCCGAGCTCGCGCGCAGTCGACACTCCGAGATCACCGATGCGCGGCCGAGTTCACGTCGAAAACAATTCCCACTCGCCGAGGGCGGGCCCATGCGCGTTCTGATCACGACGCCTGTCTTTCCTCCGGATCTAGGTGGGCCGGCGGTGTACGTCCCTTCGCTGGGACGCTTTCTCGTCGAGCGCGGACACGACGTCGAAGTCATCGCGTTCTGCTCTGATCCGGCACCGCAGGGCCATCCATTTCGAGTCACCGCGATCTCGACGCGTTCGAATGCGGTGCGCTACTTACTCGCGTTCTTCGCCGTGTTGAAGGCCGCTGGCCGTGTCGACGTCGTCTACGTCAACGAACACTTGGCGCTCTTGCACGTTCTAGCCGCCAAGCTGCGCGGCAAGCCCGTGATGATCCGCATCATGGTCGACGGCGCGTGGGAGATTTCGCATCGCAAGGGCTGGTGCGGCGCGGACGACATCGTCACCTTTCAGACGAAGAACTACGGACCCAGAGTGCGGCTGACGCGGGCGCTCCAACGGCGTTGGTGGTCATGGAGCGACAACATCGTCGCATGCTCGGATTTTCTGCGCGGCATCTTGGTCGACAGCTACGGCGTCGAGCCCGCCAAAGTGCAGCGCATCTTCAACGCACATCACGGCCCACAGTTCGAGGACGTGCTCGAAACGCAGCGCGAGGCTCGGACGCAACTCGGTCTCGACACGCAGAAACGTTATCTGCTCACGATCTGTCGCTTGATGGTCTGGAAGCGCGTCGACGGCATCATCGAAGCACTGCGCGGCTTGCCCGACGACGTTCAGTTGCTCGTCGCTGGTGACGGCGACATGCAGGCCGAATGGAGCGCACTCAGCGCGCGTTTGGGCCTCGCGAGCCGTGTACATTTCCTCGGCAACGTGCCGCATGCGCGCATTCCGCTCTACATCCGCGCGGCCGACGTGTTCGTCTTGAACAGCGAATACGAGGGCTTGTCGCACACGTTGCTCGAAGTGATGAATTTGGGCACACCGATCGTCGCGAGCAACGTGTGCGGCAACCCCGAAGTGATCGAGCACGGCGTCAATGGACTCACGTGCGATCCGCGTCGACCCGAAACAGTGCGAGTCGCAGTCCAGCGCTTGCTCGACGATCCCGCACTCGCGCGACAATTCGCGCGCGCCGGTTTGGCTCGACGGGAAACGTTCCGCCGTGACGTCACGTTCGGTGAGGTCGAACGCGCACTCGCGCGATTGGTTCCAGCCGCGGGTGATTGAAGAATCAGCGACTCGGCTCAGTCGTCTTCTTCCGGCGTCGATTTAGCCGTATCTCCAGGTGCCTTCGTGTAGACGACCGGCTTGGCTTCCGTGGTTGCAACTCCCGGCGGAACTTCACCCGTCGTTGCGATGTGTTGCAGCAACAGGCGCCGGTCCGGTTGCGCCGAGCAGAATGCTGCGGGCACATCTGCGGCGCGGAGGATTCGGAGGCCGGGTTTGGCGACCGACACGCGCACGCTCACTTCGCCGAACTCGCGCTTGGTCCCTTGACCGAGCCCGGCGGCGAGTTCGATCGAGACTTTCTCGATCTCGACTTCGAGATAGCGCTTTTCCTGGCGCATCTCGAGCAAGCGCAGTGCGAGGGATTTCAGCGTGGTGTCGTCCATTCGTCGACATGGTGTAGCGACATCAGAAGCACGGCTCCAGTGCTCGAACGACGGGTCGGGCTGCGAACTGGCGTTGCGCACGTGGGCCGGCACGGCGGACGCGTGCTTTCGAGGACGTCACGGGCTGGACTCCGGAATCCGAATCCGGGCGGCGCGCGGATCCCGATGTGGAGGACAACGGTAGGATGCGCAAGCTCATGGCGCGGAACCGCCGTGTGTCCCGAACCCTGATCCATCCATCGAAAGTCGAGTGAAGCACGATGAATTCAACCATCTTGGCATCATTGACGTTGGCCCTACTCTGTTCAGCGCCCAGCGCACCTGCGCAGCAAGTCATCATCGCCGCGAACGTGGGCGCCACGGACGGAGTGCTGTCGATCGTCGAGACGACACCGCCGTGGTCCGCGACGCCGGCTGCCGCGAAAGCGAGCCTCAATTCCATCGTTCACGTGTTCAACGGCAAGTTGTACGTCCTCGGTCGCGATGAGCGCACCGTTCAGGTTCGCGCGCTTCCCGGCCTAGGCCTCCTGCAGGATTTCAAGATTCCGCAGGTCTTGGCACCGCGCGACTTGGTGATGGTGGGTCGGCGCATGGCGTTGATTTCCGATCACGACAGTGCGCACCTGTGGTGGCTCGACACCAAGACCGGAGTCGTCTCCGTCGGTCAGGATCTGAGCCCTTACTCTGATCCCGATCACTTACCGGACGTCTCGATGATGGAAGCTGTCGGAATGCGCGTTTACGTGCAGATGCAACGCTACGACCGCAACACGCAAGTGGATTACGGTTCGCAACTCGCGGTCTTGGCGCCAGGGTTCAATCCGAATCCGCCGGTGATCCTCGAAACGGTGATCGATTTGCAAGGCCGACGCCCTGAGTACCGCATGCAAGCCAATGCAGCCGGCAACAAGCTGTGGATCAGCGCACCGGGCGTCGACGGCGACTGGGGTGGATTCGCTGCGACGGGAATCGAAGAGGTCGACCTGGACGCATGGCAGTCGCTCGGATTCGTCATCACCGAGTTCCAATTCGGCGCTGATTTAGGCCCCTTCGTGATGATCGACGACAACAAGGGTTTCGCGATCGCGCACACGTCGATCGTCGCTTCGACTCACTTGCGCGTGTTCGATCGAACCGTGGGCCAGATCGCCGAGCTCCACGTGTCGACCAACGGTCGCGTCGAGACGATCGCCTACGACGAGGCACACAGACAGATCGTCTATCCGATTCCGGAAGGTGGGTCGATCGCCGGCGGCGTGCTCTTCTTCGATGCCGACACGCACCTACAACTGTCGGGCACGATTGCGGTCGGCGGCAATCCGTTCGACATGATCGTCGTGCCCTGATGAGGTGAGCTGCGAGCGGCAGGTCATCCAATCATGAAGCCCGAACTGACGCCCGAGCACCGAACGGGCATTTCCGAAGCCATCTACGCCGGGCGCAAGATCGAAGCCATCAAGCAATTGCGCGACGTGAGTGGCTTGGGACTCAAAGACGCCAAAGACATCGTCGATGGGCTCGAACGCGACTTGCGAGAGAAGGACCCAACTCGCTTTCGACAGCAGGCGTCGAAAGGCGGATGCTCCGCGGGCGTGTTCATGGCTGCTCTCGGCCTAGGCTGCACTGGATTGCTGCTGTTCGGTTGATTCGACGATTGGCGGTTCGGGTCCTGCGAGATCAAGTGACGATCGCGGATGTCGCGCTCGCTCATCTGCAAATTCCCAACTCATGACTCGCGGGCAATCTGCTCGCGCGGGTCAGGTCCTCTCATGAGTCGGCGAAATCATCGCTTTGGATGACAATCGTTGCTTCAATTGCAGCGTCGTTCCCGCAGAAGCGCTTGTCGAATCAAACGACCGCGACCTTGACGCAATGAATCGGCGGCAGGGCTTCGAACAGGCAATCCCATTCCTCGCCTCCGTCGCGTCCCATCCAGAGTTGGCCTGTCGTCGTACCGAAATAGAGCGAAGGTGACTTGAGCTCGTCGATGTCCATCGAGTCGCGCTGCACAGTGAAGAAGCTCTCCCGTTTCGGCAGACCCTTGCCCGATTTCGCCCATGAATTGCCGCCGTTTTCGCTCCTCCACACGGCCGGCTTCCCGCCGGGGCAGGTGCGTGTCGACGGCTCGAGCGGCAGCACGTAAACGACGTCGGGGTCGTGCGGGTGCACGACGATCGGGAAACCGAAATCGCTCGGCAACCCCTTTGCGATCGAGCGCCACGACTTGCCGTGATCGTCGCTGCGCAAGACACCGATGTCGGGACGAGGACCACCCGGGCCGTCCCAACTCGCCCAACCGCCGTGATTCTGCATGTACAGTCGGCCGGTTGCGTCGGGGTGCCGCGCGATCTTGTGCACGCATTGACCGAACTCGGGGAACGGGTCGGGAACGAATCCGGCGCCGACGCCGTTGTTCGACGCTTGGAACGTCTCGCCGCCGTCTTCGCTCAGGTAGTGACCGCCGGTCGAGATACCGAGGTGTACGCGATTGCCGTCGCGCACGATCGTATGCATGCACAAACCGCCGGCGCCCGGATGCCATTGACGAGCGTGCGGGTGATTGCTGATGCCCTCCACCATCTGCCACGAGTCGCCGTTGTCGGAGCTCTTGAAGAGCGCTGCGGGCTCGACGCCGCACCAGAGTTCCTTTTTCCCCGCACCCGCCTCGATCGACCAAATGTTTTGGAGCGCGCGTCCGTCGTCTTTCGGGAACGCCGGCGCCGATTTCGTTTCCTTGAACGAGTGGCCCAGATCGCTCGAGCGCAGCACCTTCATGCCGAAGAACGGATTGCAGCTCGACGCATAGATCTTCGGCGTGCCGCGCGTGTCCACGAAGGCTGAGTAGACGGCGACGCCAGGGCCGAAAGGCCCGCGCAGCTCGAAATTCTTGCGTGATTTCGAGCCTTCCGCGACGAAGAGCCCCTTCTTGGTACCAATGCACAGAACGACGCGATCACCCATCTGACTAACCTCCTGAAACGGCTTGAAGGATCGTCACCACGTCGCCCGACGTCAACTTCGACTCGATGCCTGCGGCGTCGCGAGTGTTGTGATCGTTGACGAAGATGTTGACGTGCTTGCGAACGGCTCCGGTCTCGTCACACACGCTGCGATAGAGCGCAGGATGCTGCTTCTCGATCACCTCGAGCGCGTTGCGCACGCTCGTCGCATCCAACTTGAAGTCGGCGATGCCGCCGCAGTAGTCGCGCAAGAGAAAGGAGAGTTGGATCGTGACGGCCATGGCGTTCGACGAGGCGAAAAAGATAACCGCGCGCGAGGAAATACGCGCGCCTCTCTGTCGCTAGCCGCCGCCATTCGAAAGACTTCTTCCCATGACGTATCGATCCCTCCCCACGCTTGCTTCATCCTGCGCACTCCTTCTCGCCTTCGCGGGCTCCGTGGAGGCGCGAACCGAGGAACCGGTGCCGCCGATCGCGCGCGCGACCGACTCTGTGAAGATCGAGGTGGCTGTCGACGCCCTCGTCGCCCAGGCCCTGAAAACAACGGGGGCCGCCGGGCTCTCGGTCGCGATCGCTAGGCGTGGCGAAGTCGTCCTGGCGAAGGGTTACGGCCTCGCTGATGTCGAGTTCGACGTCAAGGCCGACGTGGACACGATGTTCCGCATCGGGTCGGTGACGAAGCAGTTCACGGCAGCTCTCGTGATGCGTTTGGTCGAGCAGAAGAAGCTCGCGCTCGACGACGATTTGTCGAAGTACGTGCCGGACTTCCCGCTCCAAGGCCACAAGGTCACCATCCGTCAGCTGCTGGATCACACGTCAGGTATCCCGAGCTACACCGATATCGGCGAAGAATGGGCGAAGAAGTGGCCGCTCGAGCTGACGCACGAGGAACTGCTCGCACTGGTTAAGGACAAGCCGTTCGACTTCGAGCCAGGCACGAAGTGGGCGTACAACAACACCGGTTACTACTTGCTCGGCATGGTGATCGAAAAGGTCAGCAGCAAGTCGTACGGCCAATGGATCGTCAGCGAGATCTCGAAACCGCTGGGGCTCGATCGCACGCGCCGGGATTCGAACGTCGACATCATCAAGAATCGGGCGCAGGGATACGGGATCGAGAGGACGCTCGTCGGATCGAAGCTCGTGAACGATCAAGTCTTGGGCACGAATCAACCGGGTGCTGCAGGCATGTTGTTGTCGACTGCACGCGAGTTAGTGCGTTGGCAGATGGCGCTCACGACCGGCAAAGTCGTTTCGGCTGAATCATTTGCACGCATGCGGACCGCAACGATCCTGCCCGATGGCAAAGACACCGGCTACGGCTTCGGCTTGATGATCGACGATTTGGCAGGTCACGCGCGTGTGCAACACGGCGGCGGCATATTCGGCTTCAATTCGATGCTGGCGTGGTACCCCGACGACGATCTGCACATCGCCGTGATCAGCAACGGCGAGCCGATCAGCTCGAGCAAGATCGCCGACGATCTCGTGTGGATCGCGCTAGGAACAGAACCGCCCGCGGCGAAAGACCTGCCGATCCCGGCCGAACGTATCGCGCAACTCGTGGGCAAATACACGATCGCAGACTTGGGTTTAGACTCGGACGTCACGACCGAAAACGGTCAGCTCTTCCTGCAAGCCAAGGCTCCTGGTCAGCAGAAGTTCCGCCTGAAGTTCCAAGGCAACGACCTGTTCCGCACCGATTTCGATCGCACGCTGAAGGTGAGTTTCACAGCCGATGGTCAATCGTTCCGACTGCATCAAGGCGGTGGCGTTTTCGAGGCGAAGCGCAAGTAGTTCGCTTTCGCCCAGTAAGCGCCGATCACGATCGCTTGATCTGCGTGCGCCACGAGTTGAAGGACGATCTGCGCGAATTCGGATCGTGTGGGCATTTCGAAGACTACGGTCCTGGGACAGTCAACGACTTCCTGCTGGATGCGCTCGACCCACAACTTGTTCGTTCCTGCAGCATTCCACGGCTGCGTTTGCAGGACTTCCCCGACCTATTTCGTCTCCACGCTATTGGGCCGATGAAGGGTGCTGACTCGTGTGTCCCTCGTTCGCACTCGACGGAGAGCGGCGCCGAGCGCGTCGCGACGCGCAAACCCTGAGCTCAGCAGCTAGCAGATTTCGGGACGACGGCACATACTCCGAGGGGTCCTCTGATGCACTTCGAGCTCGAACGCTGCGCTCTCCTTTTGCTTCTCGCGCCTACTCCTGCACTCGCGCAGACGACGGTGCTCGTGAGCGTGAACAGCGTCGGAGTGCCGGGCAACGGCCACAGCGAGCAGCCCTCGATCAGTCTCGACGGTCGTTGCATCATGTTCACGAGCAGAGCGACCGACCTCGTCGCGAACGACATCGACGTGCTTCCCGATGCCTATGTGCGCGACCTCTCGACAGGTGTGACCGAGCTCGTCAACGTCGACTCGAGCGGCGCGCACGCCGTTGGCGGCAGCGTCGCGGACGCGATCTCGGCGGATGGTCGTTTCGTCGCGTTTTCGAGCGTGGCCGGCGGATTGATCTCAGGCGATGCCATCGGCGACAGCGACGTTTTCGTGCGCGATCGCGCGGCGGGAACGACGCTTCCTCTCAGCGTCGACTCCGCCGGCGTACAGGGCAACGGCGCGAGCAACGTGGGCGTCGTCTCGCCCGACGGTCGTTTCATCGCGTTCCGCAGTGTCGCGTCTAATCTCGTCCCAGGCGACACGAACGCGGAGTGGGACGTCTTCGTGCGCGACTTGCAGACAGGCACGATCGAGCGCGCGAATGTCACCTCCGGCGGCGCGCAAGTCCACGGCGACAGCTACTGCACGTCACTCTCGGAAGGCGGTCGCTTCGTGCTGTTCAGCAGCGTTGCCACCGATATCGTGCCGGGCGACACGAACAACGAACGCGATGTCTTCGTGCGTGATCGTTTGCTCGGGACGACGCGGCGCATCACGGTCGATTCGATCGGCACGCAGAGCAACGGCGACACCCACGCGGGCTACCTGTCGGCAGACGGCCGCTTCGCCACGTATGTGAGCCTCGCCACGAACCTCGTCGCGGGCGATACGAACGGTGTGGCTGACGTCTTCGTCCACGAGCTCGCAACGAGCGTGACGACGCGCGTGAGCGTGCGTTCGGACGGCGGACAAGCCGACGCGTGGAGCACGGGGAGCGGCATCACGCCCGACGGTCGCTTCGTCGCAGTGCTCAGCGACGCGACGAACCTTGCTCCTGGCGACGGCGGATTCCGCGACATGTTCGTGCACGATCGCTGGACCGGCAGAACAGATTGGGTGAGTGCGGGCGCGAGTGGAGCTCCGCCTGACGCGGACAGTTGGAGCTGGGGCGGCGCGATCTCGGCGGACGCGCGCCTCGTCACCTTCTTCACGACGGCTTCGAACATGGGCACGCCGAATCCGAGCAGTCTGTACCACTCCTATGTTCGTGATCGCGGTCCGATCTTTACGACGACGTGCGTGGGTGACGCGACGACGTGTCCGTGTGGAAACGCTGGTCTTGCGCGGCGTGGTTGCAACAACTCGGCTGCAAGCGGCGGTGCATTGCTCATTGGAGCGGGCTCGGCCAACCTCTCGAACGACAGCATCGTGTTCTCCGTTTCGGGCGAGGTTCCGGGCGCGCTGACGCTCGTCGTGCAAGGCAATGCGCTCGTCGCACCGCTCGCATTCGGCGACGGACTGCTGTGCGCGGGTGGCAATCTGAAGCGCATGTATCTGGCTGTAGCGACCGGAGGCGCTCTGACCGTGCCGCAAGTCGGCGATGCGTCGGTGTCGGCGCGCTCGGCAGCGCTCGGTGATCCGCTGACGCCGGGGTCGAGTCGCGTCTACCAGGCGTACTACCGCGATGCGGTGATCGGCTTCTGCGCGAGCGGGACGTTCAACTTGAGCCAGGCGCTCGTCGTGACGTGGGGTTCGTAGCGGCACGCATCAAGTCGCGCCCGAACGCGCACTCGTCATGTCGCGATTCGAAAAACCTGTCGCGAGCATGTGAGCGTCGCCCTGCCGCGGATCCGCCGCGAACGCCGTCGCCCAATCCATCGTGAAGCGCGCGTTGATCTCGCTCAAGGGATTCAACGCGGTTGCGTGTGAGCCGTCGACCGCGCGATGTCGATACGCATCGATTCCGAACGGACCGAAGTAGCCAGCAACGAAGAGCGCTTCACCGACGTGTTGCATCGTCGCCGACAATCGATCGTCGTCTTCGCGCGAGACTTCGTGCGCTGCGACCGCATCCGTTCGCGTCCATGTACCGTGCTCGTTGGTCTGTTGGAAACATGGCCGTGAAATCGCGATCGAGCCGTCGGCGCCGACCCAGCCGGACCTGGTGTACTCACACAGGATCTGCACCCACGGTTCGACGACGAGTGGGCCGAATTTCAGACTCGCGGCGATCCACGCGAGCTCCTCGGGACGCGGTTTTCCGGCTGAAATACGTCTTCTTCCACGACCCGCAGCGCCAAACGTACGCCGCACGAGCCAGCCGTCCGTCGCGGTTCGCGCGAGCACGGCCAACGTCTCGTCGAGCGTTGTCACGACATGCTTCACGAAGCTCGACTCGGCGAAAGGCTCGCGCAATCGTGCTGCGAACGGCCGCGCGTTGACGGCGCGCAAGACCTCCATCGACGGAGCTGTTTCTGCGCGTGTCCCGGCCGCAGCCAGAAGTTCCAGTGCGCGCCGCGTCGGACTCCAAGCGACGCCGACCAGCCCTTTCGCCGCCGAAAATGCAGCCGTTTCGAGGCGGACGTCTTCTTCGGTGAGCACCACGTCGTCCGGAGCGACGAGTTTGCCGATCAAGCGCACACTTTCACGCGCAACGATCTCGCGCAGGTTCTGCGTCGGCGCATAGCTCTTCAGCGCTTCGAGCTCGTGCTCGGCGTCGAGGTTCAGGAACCAGGCGCGGCGCTCGCTCATTTCGCGCGCCTCAAGCCCGTCGGTGGCGACGAAATGAGCGCGTCGACGAATGCGTCGTCGAGTCCGGCACGATTGCGCGCGGCGCGATTGATCGGAGTGCCTTGCAACACCGACGGAGTCAGTGGCGCCGGCAGTTTCGCGCGCCACGCTTCGAACGTGAGCGGTGCGCCCGTGAAGTGTTCGAACCAAACCTTCGCGAATGCGACGTGAGCGATCTCGTCGCGCTCGACGCGCTCGAGGATTTCGGCCGCGCGTTCGTCGCCGACGGCACGGAACTGCGCGGCGAAACGCGCACTGTGTTCCAAGTTCGCGCCTTCGAGCCCGACGCCTTGCAGCGCGACGAACGCCGCTGCGTCGGAACACGACGGCACGCGCTCCCAAAACCAATCGCGCACCGGAAATGCGTCGAATTCGACTCCGAGTGAACGCATGTGCGCGAGATAGAGCTGCATGTGCGCGATCTCCTCGCTGCACAGGCGCACGAGGCCCGCACGGAATGCGTGTGGCGTCGACGGAAAGGCCAGCACTGCCCAAGCGAACAATTCGGCCGCTTGAAGTTCGTGATGGACGAAGCGCTGGAACAGTTTTGCGCGCGCCGAGGCCTGGACCAGCGCTTCGGCCCTAGGGGTCGAAGGGCTGCGTGTGACGATCCGCCACTCCGCCGGCCGGCCCGGTCGATCGATGCGTCGCGCCGGTGGATCGCGCTCCCAGGCGAGATCGCCGGTGGGCGCTTGGGGGCTGAATTTCGCGGCACTTTCCGCGCTGGTGACGAAGTCGAAGCACCACCTCTCGATGGTGCCCGAGGCCGGAACCGTGATACCGCTCATGTACATCGCGCCTGGATGTTAGCCCTTGATCGCTTGCGCGTGGTCCGTAACCTCTTCGCCCTCATGAACGCCACGACTGCAACGAAGCTCACCTTGCCCGCCCTCACCGTTCGACTCGTGCCCGGCCGCGGGCGCGGCATTTTCGCGAGCCAAGACATCAAGAAGGGCACGCGCCTTCTTTCGGATCCGATCGTCTTCGTGCCGAAGGTCGAATCGCAGTACACGGATCCGTGCGTCGTCGGTCGCTACGTTTTCGAATGGAACGACGACGGTGATCTGTGCGTCGTGTTCGGACTCGGCAGCTTGATCAATCACGGTCTGCCGGAGAACGTGCGGCTCGATTCGAACGAGGAAGAGCGCACGATGGATTTCTACGCGCTGACAGATATCGCGGCGGGTGAAGAGCTCGTCTACGACTACGGTCACGACGCGCAAGAGCTCGCAACGTACTACGGGATCCCGTTGGCAGACGGTCGCGGTTGAGCGGCGCCGGTTCGCGGTTGGATCCGCGTCCTGTCGGCTCCTGATCCGGCGCTGGCGTGGTCGGAGTTCGCATCGCGGGACCGGCGTGCAGTTCACCGAGTCGTATTTCGGCAGCACGACGGACATCGATGTGTACGCGTCGATGGCGTCGCGCTCGACGACGGCGTGTTGTGCGCGAGCGGCACGATCGTGCGCATCGGCGTCAAGTTCGCAGCGGGCGGTTCGGCCACGTTTCCGGGAGTCGGCGCTCCGACTCTGTCGCAAACGGGATGGGCCGGTGTCGGCGGTGGATTGCGCTACTGCCAAGTCTGGTGCCGCGACGCGATCGCCTACTGCGCGTCGGTCACGAACAATCTGAGCAACGGCGTGTCGTTGGTTCAACTGCCTCGAGTCGGAGGCGCGGGTGTTGGCTCCACAGCAGTCGTCAGTCGCCGCGCAGCTGAGTTCACACGGCGGATCGGTTCGACCCGGTCCGCCGTTTTGCATCGTTTCGAGGATTTGAGCCGATTCAGCCTGGAACAAGCTCATTTCACGGTCTGGCGATCGAGTGGCCGTTCGCAGCGTTAGACTGCGCCGCAACATGTCGACCGATTCGAGAGAGGCTGTGCGATGACGAATGCTTCGTTGTGGGTGACTGCGGATCGCGCAGCCATCGAAGCACGCATCAAGGCGTTGCGCGCTGATTCACCACCCCATTGGGGCAAGATGAACGCGGCGCAGATGCTGTGGCACTCGCAACAACCGCTGCGCGTTGCGATCGGTCAATTGCGTTTGAAGCACAGCTTGATCGGCAAGCTCTTCGGCAAAATGGCCAAGAAGAGATTGCTCGCCGGGAAACCCTGGGGGCAGGGCATGCCGACCGCGCCCGAATTCCGCATTGCGAAGACGCCTGACTTCGAGTCCGAGCGGCGCACGCTCCTCGATCTCGTGCGTCGCTTCGGCGAGGGCGGCCCCGCTTCATTGACGCAGGCGCCTCATCCTTTCTTCGGTCCGATGATTGCAGAAGAGTGGACGGCGTTGCAGTGGAAACACCTCGATCATCATCTGAGGCAATTCGGAGTTTGACGCAATGAAGTGGGAAGACGGCCGACGCAGCGACAACGTGGAAGATCGGCGCGGCATGGGCGGCGGCGGTCGCGGATTGCCGATCGGCAAGATGGCCGGCGGCGGACTCGGCGTGATCGTCATCGCCGTCATCGTGATGTTGATGGGTGGTGATCCGAGCGGGCTTCTCGGAGGATTGACAGAATCCGGCAGCGTCGGCTCGCAAACGCAAGAGCGTCCGCGTTCGCCCGGCGAAGACCGTGCTGCTGCTTTCGTCAGCACCGTTCTCGCGAACACCGAAGACGTGTGGAACCAACAGATGCCGCGCCTCGGCAAGAACTACGTCGAGCCGAAACTACAGCTCTTCACGGACGTCGCGCAATCCGCGTGCGGTAGTCAGAGCGCGGCGGTCGGACCGTTCTATTGCCCGGGTGATTCGAAGGTCTATCTCGATCTGTCGTTCTTCGAGCAGCTCGAGCGCGAACTCGGCGCACCCGGTGACTTCGCACAGGCCTACGTCATCGCGCACGAGATCGGTCACCACATCCAGAACTTGATCGGCGTCTCGCGCATGGTGCAAGACCAACAAAGTCGCGTAGATGAAGTCGCCGGCAACGACTTGTCGGTGCGTCTCGAGTTGCAGGCCGATTTCTTCGCGGGCGTTTGGGCCCATTACGCTCACGCGCAGGGCCAGCTCGAGTCGGGTGATTTCGAAGAAGCGTTCCGCGCTGCGAGCAAGATCGGCGACGACGTGCTGCAGAAGCGCGCTCGCGGTTACGCAACACCCGATTCATTCACGCACGGCACGGCCGAGCAACGCGCGCGCTGGTTTCGCAAAGGATTCGACACGGGCGATCCGACCTTGGGCGACACGTTCAACGCGCGGCAGCTCTGAGCGGAGTGCCGGGTTCGGCAGCGCAATCGGCGCGCGTCATCTCGGATCTCGAGCCGCACCGGCTGAGTCGCTGGTGAACTTCTCAGCCGGTAGAGCTCACTTACTGGAAACGGGTCGTTCCGCCGCCAGATGAAGCGTCTCGACGAGACGATCTGGATCGACGGGTTTCACGAGATGGCGATCGAAGCCGGCGCGCAAGGACGACTCACGATCGGATTCACTACCGAAGCCGGTCAGCGCCACGAGCACAGCCTTCTTTCCTTCAGGTTGCGCGCGCAAACGCCGTGCGACTTCGTATCCACTCATGTCGGGCATGCGAATGTCGCACAGCACCAGTTCGGGATCGAATCGATTGAATTCTTGCAAGCCCGCATCCCCGCTGAATGCGGCGCGGACGGAGTGGCCACCGATGCGCAGCAACATGGACAAGCTCTCTGCCGAATCTTCGTTGTCGTCGATCACCAAAATGCGCAGCGGTCTAGGCTCTGGCGACGAGACGATGGTCGGTGCGGCGACGTCGATCACACTCGTCTTAGCCGCCGGTATGCGCACGATGAACTCACTCCCGCTGCCCAATCCCTCGCTGAGCACGTCGACGGAACCATTGTGCATTTCGACGATCCGCTTCACCAGCGTGAGCCCGATTCCGAGGCCACCCGCGACGCGTTCCACGCGCCCGTCGCCTTGCAGGAACAAGTCCCAAATGCGTGTCCGCAATTCCGTCGGAATGCCTTGGCCGGTGTCTCGCACGCTGATTCGATGATTCATTCCCTCGCGCTCGGCCGAGAGCCAGATGTGCGCATGTTCACCGCTGTACTTGACGGCATTGTTGAGTAGGTTCGTGACCACTTGCGTGAGGCGGACGGGATCCCCTTCGATCCACATCGGAGCTCTGGGAAGCGACATGCTCAACTGTTGTTGTTTGCCGGCAAGTGAGGGGCTCATGCCGTCGACGGACTGCCGCAACATGTCGCGCATGTCGAAGTGCTCCAGCCTGAGCTCCAACTTGCCTTGCGTTATGCGGCTCAACTCGAGGAGGTCGTCGATCAGACGCACCATGTGCTGAACCTGACGATCCATCATCTCGACGGCGCGCTCTTCCTGATCGCGATCGCCATGCTTCAGCACTTCGATCCCGTTGCGCAGAGGTGCGAGCGGATTGCGCAGCTCGTGCGCGAGCAAGGCGATGAACTCGTCCTTGCGGCGGTTCGCGTTCAACTGTGCTTCTTCGGCTTCCTTGCGCTGTTGAATGTCGTAGTTCATGCCGACCCATTCGCGCACGGTGCCGTCCGGGTCGAGGACGGGCACGGCGCGTACCATGCTCCAGCGGTAGGTTCCGTTGGCCATGCGGAGACGGTATTCGACGGAGAAGGGGCGCTTCTCCGCCACTGCGAGCTGCCATCCGTGCAGAACGCGCTGACGATCGTCCGGGTGCAGAGCGTCCAACCAACCGTGACCCTTCCACTGCTCGTAAGTCTGACCCGTCAATTGTCGCCAGCCGGGTGAATCGTCGCGCACATAACCGGCTGCGTCTGTGGTCCACACGATTTGCGAGGTCGCGAGTACGAGCGATTGGAAGCGTTCGTTGCTGCGCGCCAACTGACGTTCGCGTTCGCGCTGTTCGGAAACGTCGAGCACCACGAGGACGACGCCTTGCGCTTCGTCGTTCTCGGAATGCAGCGCAGCGGCGGTGATGTCGACGGGAATGATCGTCCCGTCGGATCTACGCACGGCCGCGTCTCGTCCAACACGATGCACGTGTCCGTCCTTGCGCACGAAGTTCAAAACCGACTCCAACGGATTGCCCGTCGATTCCGTCACGAACGTGACCTTCTCGTCGAGCACTTTGCCAATGTCGTCGAGATCGATCCCAAGGATCGTGCGACAACCCGCATTGGCGTAAGCCACTCTGCCGGCTGGGTCGGTGACGAGGACGGCATCGCCGATGCTGGCGAGGGCCACTTCGAAACGCTTCTTGGCGTCGTTCACCTCGCGAGCAGCAACTCTGCGCAAGCGGTCGTAGCGCCTGAGCCAATTGTAGACGGCGACGACGAGGACGAATGCGGCGACACCGATTGCGATGCCGGTCGTCTGAGCCTTCTGATAGCTGACGTGTGCTTCAGCCTGTCTAGACGAGAGCAGCGCGAGCTCGGTGGCCTCCATCTCATCCATGAGCGCGTGCACTTGGTCCATCAGTCGCCAGCCTTCGCCGGTACGTACGCGTCGGACGGCTTCTTCCGCGTCGCCGGAGCGCATGTGACCGACGGTCACGTCGATGAAGGCCTCGCGGTCGACGATCAGTGGACGCAACCGTCCCATTCGCTCCAACTGACCGTCATTCTGAAAGACCGTACTGCTGAGCGCGTCGAGTTGAACCGGAACGAGGTCGCGTGCGTGAGCGAACGATTCGAAGTGACGTTCGTCGCCCGAGATCACGAAAGCGCGGGAGGCGCTCTCCGCCTCCATCAGCGTCCCCTGTACACCTCTGAGTTGGCTGATGACTTGGTGAGTGTGCGCGACGAACTCTTGGCTAGCGTAGAGGGACTGAGTGTGCTGGTAGCCTGTCCAGGTTCCAACGGCGATCAGAGTCGCCAGCAAGAGAAAACCGAGTTGGATCGGTATGTCGAGCGATGCCTTGCGACTCGTGGCCAGTCGCCTGACGTCGAAGAGATCCAGGAAATGCGGGTCAGGCTTCGAAGACATGCAGTTGCTCAGTCTGCGCTCGATCCAGTGCGGTGGCGAGGGCGATTTTCTCCGTACCAGACGCGTGGCTCACCATTCGTTTCGCTCGGGCGGAAGATGACGAGCACGTTCGAGGCGAACGTGCTCGTCTCACGATGCTGTGGGGATCAGTTCAGAGGAGAATCACCAAGACCAGGACGACGAGCGCGATCCAGCCGACCGTTTGCCAGTCGCTGTTGGACATCTCGCCGGCGCGCAGGTTCGAGAGGGCCGGAGCCTCGCGCTGATCCAGGTTGCGGAGCGTCTCGCGCTCCGATTCCGTCAGCGGTCGCTCCGCCACCGGGCTGCCAGCCCGCATCGTCCCCAGACTGGGGTCTTCGAAAGCATGGAGTGCAGACAAGCTGCTCGTGGGCAGAACGACAGGAGCAGCGGCGCTCATCGTGAGCGTTGCGAACAAGGCGATGTGATTGATCATGATGGTTCTTTCGGTTGTGGATGAGAGGCAGGCGTGGCCAAGAGCGTGAAGTTGTTACAGCCACTCCAGGTCGATTCGAAGATTTCGTAGGGCACGACGATCCGTCCGCGCATGGGATCCAGCAGGCATGCGTTGCGCTCGACTTCGTCGTAACCGATGAAAAGTACGTAGTGATGTTTCGTCGGCTCGGGCGCGATCATCACCAATACGGGGCGCTTGGCGTCGACGTGCGTCATCAATCCTGTAGCTTGATGGTCGAGCGTGCCGCGAAACAGATAGGTCTCGAACCCCAGGCGCTTCAGCGTGCTTTTCACCTCGTCGCCGGACAGACCTTCTTCGGTGGATGCCAGTTGCTGGAGTCGAGAGCGCTCGGCTGCGGGAAGTTCGATGTTCCAGTACGCGCAGAGTGTGGTGATGGCGATCAGGCCGCACTCGAACTCGTCTTGCTGAGTCGCGATCGGCAGGTCCAATACACGCGCGTCTTCGGAGAGGGCTCTTCGAGGCGTGACCGTTTGACATGCGGAGAGAATCGAAAGCGACAGCGCGAGGATCGTGACGAAGCGTTTCATGGGAATTGTCTGCTGACGGCACGTACCGTGCCAGCTCAGGTTCGAGCTGATGGGCCCGGCCTCAGGCGCGATTGTCCAATCTGCAATCAGGGCTTGGCTGTTGTTGCAATTTCGGTTGGACCCTTTCTGTTCGTGTTTCGGCGTCCATTCGGTAGTCAGCGCCTTGCATTTGCGCGGCAACCCTCTTCGGAAAGCCACATGAATTCGACTCGACGCAAGCCGCTCACTCTGAAATCGGCGAGGACAAGACAGAAGAGCGCCGCGATCGGCTCAGCGCGTCTTCCGCAGGAGAGGGTCACCCGGCGGTGTGGGGAAGGCGAGTGTCTGCTGCGCCGGGTTCGAGTTGGAGGCCATCACGGTCTGCGTGCGGTGGCGCTGCTTGGAAACCTCGGCGTGAGTTTCTAGCCATTGGCTGATCACGGTCAAGATCAACGCGGCGAGGAGTAGGCTCCTCCAACCGCACTTTTGGAATAGTCGTTTCATGGTTCCGTCTTCTGTCGGCCGTAGATCGTGGCTTCACTCGCGTCTCGAACCCGCCGTGCTCCAGAAACAGGCAAAGGTCGCTCCGAGCACATGTTCGTGCCGGAGCAGAGACGGATGACGGCCTGACACGAGCCAACAACTGCTTTGTAGTCACTCGTACAACCTGCACCAGCCATCCGCGTCGAGTGCGCGTTCGGAGTCTCGGGTAGTCCTGCATCGACTGGAGCGCCTATTGCTTCGACGGCGGTTGCCCTCCCACGCTTCGTAGGCGCCCGCTCTGGCCCGTCTGCGATCGCCGCCTCACTGCTTTCGTCGAGTAGACATCATGAATCTGCGCCTAATTCTGTACTCCCTCGCGCTCTGTGCTGTGTTGATTCCTTCTGTCCACGCACAGGGCCTGCAACATGTCAGCTTCACGTCCACGATCGACGAGGAAGCGACGAACTGGACGCACACCATGAATCTGCCGCTCTTCGACCCGACCTTGGGCTCACTGGAGACCATCGACGTGCAGATCGCGCAGACGGTTTCCGGTCGCGTTCGAATCGAGAGCACCGACGCTGCGCCGACCGTAGTCAGTAGCACTTTCGAGAGCTTCCTCGGCCTCGTCCTGCCCGACGGCAGTGTGATGCAAATGCCGATTCCGATGGCGAACTACCAGGACACGTTCACCGCCTACGACGGAACGATGGATTTCGCGGGATCGTCGGGGATCACGCACCCCGAGATCAATCTCGCCCACGGCTCGACGCACACGCTTCCGCCGCCCGTCCCCCGCGGCGTTTTCACCGCGGCGCCCGGCGCTACTGGTTCGATGGCTTTGACACTGACGGCTTTCGGCATCTCGTCCGCGACGGGCGCCGGCAACGTCGTGACCCAGTTCGTCTTGCGTGCATCGGCGACCATCACGATCACCTATGGATTCCTGGGTAATACGGCTCCGACTTTCACGACTTGCGCACCCATCGTGATGGCCAGCGTCGGAGTGCCCGTGACTTTTCAGGTCTGCGCGTCCGACTCGGATGCAGGCGCGACTGTGACTTTGACCGCGACGGGATTGCCTGCCGGCGCCACGTTCACTCCTCAGCCGGCCGTCGGCAATCCGATCTGCGCAACGTTCACTTGGACTCCGTCGAGTTCCCAAGTCGGCTCGACGACGGTGACGTTCACGGCGACGGATCAGAATCAGAGAACAGCGACGTGCCTCGTGAATCTGCTCTCGGCCGAGTGCCACCTGGTGCTCGGGTTCGGTCTGGGCAACACGCAACAGTTGTTGTTCGGTCAACTCTTCGACACGCAGTTATCGAGCATCCGCCGCTCGTACCCCGTGACGATGGAAGACATGCCTGCTCTGCCGCACGCCAACTTGCCGACGCAGTTCTACGCGCAGGTGCTCATGTACAACCCGACCGTTTTCCCAAGCAATGCCGATCAGTGGTCGCAAGTCCTGCGCATCGACAAGGATCCGATCAGCGGAGCGATCAGCACGAGGAACCTTGGGAACAACAACGGCATCGAGGTCTTTGCGGACGATCACTACGACGCGCAAGGTGTGCGCAGGGTGCGCTTCCCCTTCACGATCGAAGGCATGTGATCCGTGCTTCGCGGACGGCGCCAACCACGTGCGCTGTCCGCGTCCGCGATTTCCACGCAGAGTGAGGACGTGGACGATGCCAAGTTCGTTCCGGGTCTGTTGCAGCTCGGCGTCGGCAACTTCTGCGTCCCGCTCGCTGGTGAATCCGATGGCATCCGCGTGTCGAAGACCGTGCGCGCTCATCTGAGGCACGGTCAATGTGTCTTCGCCGGCCTGGTCTCGCCGATCGTTCCGGTTTTCGCGGACGTCGACGAGATTGGGTGAAGAGTGCTGTAGCCCTCCGAGTTCATCCCGCTAAATCAGTTGGGTACGCCGGACCATTGCGGTTCTCGCCGTTCTCCGACGATACGTCGAGTTCACGCAAGTTGTCGTTCGAGAAGATCCGCGCGCGCATCGAGGGCACTCAGTCGGCAGCTCGGGAAGATCCTCGCCTGATGCACTTGGCCAAACCGGTGGAGCCTGCCGAGCTCGTGCGGACTGTCGCGGTCGCGACGAAGTCTTGCATGCCGGTCTCGGGCCGCTGACCTCACCCCACGCAACTGCGTCTTCGGCGTTGCGCATCCTCAGTTCAGAGCGGGTCCGATTCCTCGATCTCGAGCGGAGTCAGCCCACGAATCGCGGGCCTGTTCAACACGTGCCCGTGCACGTCGAAGCGCGAACCGTGGCACGGACAATCCCAGCTCTTCTCGAGTTGATTGAAGTCGACCACACAACCCAGGTGAGGACACACCGCCGAGAACGCGTGCAGTCCTCCTTCGGCATCGCGGTACACCGCCGCCTTCTTCTTGTCGGCGACTGCGATCAACTTCCCGGCGTCGTTCGGCAAGTCTTCGATTTCTCCGACCGCTTTTGCGAGATGCCCGCCGAAGAACTGCCACGGAAACTGCGCGTTCTCTTTCACGTAGCGCTGTGCGCTTGCGAGCGGAGTGATGCGTGTCGCAGCCAAGACGGATGCCAGCGTGTGGTCCACGCCGGTGATGCTGTCGCGGATCATGCGCGCCGCGAGAGCGCCGTAGGCCCAGCCGGTACCCGAGAATCCAGTGGCGACGAGCACCTTCTCGTCGAGCGAGTTCCGGCCGATGTAAGGCAGGCCGTCGACGGGTTCGAGAATCTGGCCTGACCACGCGGCTTCGACGCGAGCGCCCACGATTCGCTGCGCGGTCCAAGCTTCTAGATTCGCCAAGTGCACTTTCGTGTCGTCGTCTTGCCCGGTGCGGTGGTCTTCCCCACCGACGATCACGACGCTGCGATCGCCAATGCGCGCCCCTCGGATGTAGTGATACGGATCCTGATCGTCCCAGAAGAGTCCGCTCGGAAAAGGATCACGGGTGCTCACCGCCACGGCGTAGGACCGGTAGTGCGCGATCTTCGTCTGCAGCAAGACGCGGTTCGTGAAAGGAGCGTGCGTCGCGATCACAGCGTGGTCGGCGATGACGGTTCCGCGACCAGTGACGACGCGGATCTTGGCGTCCTCGTGGACCTCCAGCACGGGAGAGCCTTCGAACACGTGGCTGCCGTTTCCGTCCACGAAGTCGGCGAGGGCCGAGATGAAAGGCCAAGGATCGAGCTGTGCTTGACGCTCGATTCTCAGCGCCGCGGCGATCCTCCACGGCAGCAGTTCGTGATTCGTCGAAAGCGTGCACGAAACACCCGCAGAACAAGCTGCTTTTAGTTCTTCACCCAGAGCGGGCAAGCCGTCCTCCGACTCGGTGAAGAGGTAACCGTCGACGCGTTTCCAATCGCATTCGATCTTCAGCTCGTGAACGATCTGCTCCAACTCGTCGATCGATGCCATCGCCTCATGCCACAGTTGCGTGCTCGTCGCAGCGCCGAGGTCTTTGACGATCTTCTTCCAGCGAGCGTCGGGTTGCGCGGTGACGTGCGCGGTCGTGCGCATCGACTCTCCCCCGCCGATGTCGTGCGCTTCTAATACCGCGACGCGCAGACCGGCGCGTTTGCACAAGTACGCTGTCGTCAATCCGACGAGACCGCCTCCGACGACCGCGACATCGACTTCGACCTCACCTTGGAGCGGCCGCTCGCGCTGGGCTTGGCGCCGTACGCAGCCAAACCGGGACCGATCCCATCGCGTCGCGTGAGCCGTAGACAGGTTGTTGTGCTTCCAACGCAAGACTCGTTTCGACGGTGGTCGTCATGTTGTGGCCTCACTGCGGGTCGGATTCGGATCGAAAACAAAAAGGTCCCCCGTCCCCGGGGAAGTGGACGAGGGACACGTTCCTCGACGTAGGCCGAGGGTGGGTGGGTCAGGAAACAGAGCCCGCGCGCGAGGAGTTCTTGTTGGAACCGGCCGCACTCGGCGTATGACCGACCGAAGTGGAAGGCGTCGAGCGATCCGTGCTCGAGTTGGAACGCTCGTTCGAAGCGCTGTCGCGCTCTTCGCGAGCACCTACGGTCTTGACGCGCAGGTTGTTCGTGACGTCCTTGACGCCGGACAGCGATTCGACGTGATCTTCCGCTGAGCGCTTCATGCTGCGCGAACCGACTGTTCCCTTGAGCGTGACTTCACCGTCCTTGACCTCGACTTCGATGTCCGAGGCGTCGACTTCATGCGCGCTTTCCAGGCGTTCGCAGACGGTCTCGCGAATGCGCTCGTCGCTGCGCTGGAAGCCCTTCGGTCCCTTGCCGGCGAAGCTCGTCGAGGGATGAGACTGGCTCGAGTAGGTGCCGTTCGACGTTCCGCCCATGGACGAGAACGCTCCGCCGACACGCGAGTTCCTGTCGCCGTCTGAGAAAGCGCTGGAGCTGCCGCGTTGCGACGAAGACCCGTATACCTCTCGACGACCGCTGCCGAAGCGATCGTCGTCGCTGCCGGAACCGTAGCTTTCGCCGAAGCCGCCGCGTCCTCCGCGCACGGAGTCCGTGCGCCCGCCGCGCGAATCCTCGCCCGACCATGCGGGACGGAAATCGCTGTAATCCTGCGGCAATTCGGTGCGCGCAGAGTTGGCGTAGCCGCGGCTGGAGCCTGTGCTCCGCTGCATGTCACGCGTGTAGTTGGGCTCTTGGCGGGTGGACTCGCGCCATTCTCCGAAGTTGCGCGGCGTTCCTTCATCGCGTGCACTTCCGTAAGCACGCGTGGCGGAGCGGGTGTCGTCTTCGTAGCGCGGCAACGACGGACGGTCGTGCCCGCGCTCGAAGTCGACGTCTCGTCCTTGTCCGTAAGGTCTCGACTCGCTGTTGCGGTCGTTCTCTTGGAAGCGGTCGTCTCGATCTGACGATGAATAGCGATGCATGGAGAAACTCCTCGTGGTTCGTCACGTGCGTACACGGGAAAAAAAACCGACATGAGCCCCGTGCTCGATGTCGTCACGAAGAAAGCAAGCCGCGTTCCAAGCGAGCTGAGCGCGATGGCTGCAAGATGCGCAGCGTCTACCGCGAGCGATCGTACAAACGGGATCGCGTCGCGAGACTGCTCACTAAGCAGCGGCCTTGTCCAAGCTCACGCGGATACCTGCTTCGGAGCCAGCCTTGCCCCAGACTCTCAACTCGCCGCCGTGGCTCATCACTAGATCTTGCGCGAGCGCGAGCCCCATTCCGTTTTCCAAGCGGGCGCTGCCGTTGTTGCTCCGCAAGAAAGCCGGCAACTCGAGTACGGGCTGGACGGCGGATGTGTTCGCGACATCGGCTTCGTCGGCGCCGCAGGTCAAGTCGACCTGAATCGTGTCGCCCACGGCTCGAAGCGAGATTTGAGCCTCGCCGATGGCCTGGCCGCGTGCATCGCTTTGCACGGCTACGAAAGCACGCCACGCGAAGCCGAGGATCTCTGCGTCGACGTCTGCGACCGTCTTCTTGGGATCGCCGATCATGAGAACGCGACCTGCACCGCCGGCGTCCTGAAGCACGGACTTCGCGAGCACGATGAGATCGGTCGATGCATTGCGAATCGGTCGACCCGCGAGGCCCGTCGCCGTCGCGAGCAGCTGAACCATGCGAGCGACTCGCTGAGCGTTGGCGCGAATGCGGCGGCCTAGATCGCGCACTTCCTCCGCGCTGGCACCCTCGTTCGCCTCGAGCACAGCCGCGTAATTCACGATCGTCCCGAGCGGTGTACGCAGGTCGTGACTGAACGACTTGCGAATGCGTTCGAGGAAGCGAACCAGAGGCACTTCCTTCCCTGAAGTTTCACGGCGAGAATCCATTGACGACCACGATCCAAAATGAACGACTGCGTTGTCTACCCGGTTGTTCGAAATCGACCCTACTGCTCGCGGGCCGACCCTCGCATGGACATCTGGTCAGGCCGCTACAACGGCGATCGCCGCCAGCGTGATCCGCTTTGGACCACGGGCGGCGGCGAGCCGAAATCGGCACACATCAGGGGATTGGAGTTCTCTTACCGGTCACCAAGCTGACGAGCAGCGAGATGACGAACAGAGCAACGAACACCCAGAAGAGCGTCATGGCGATTCCCGAGGCGGAACCTGCGATGTTGCCGAATCCGAGGACGGCCGCGATGAGAGCGACGACGAGAAAGATGAGGGCCCAGCGAAGCATGACGTTCTCCGTGGAAAGGAATGTCGGGACTGAAGGTTTGGAGGATCGAGCGAACGGCTCGTTTTCAGGCTTGTCGAAGGCACTTCCCGTGCCAGTGCGCCTTCCCCATTTACGCGCCGTGCGGCCAGGTTCGGGTTGTCATTTCTACAAGTCGCGCTTCAAGAACCAGCCGCTTCGTACACGTTCAGGCGGTTGTAGAGCGTCTTCAAGCTGATGCCGAGGATGCGTGCCGCCTCGGGTTTTTCGCCACCGACCTGCTCGAGAGTCGCGCGAATCAGCATGCGCTCGACATCTGCGATCGAAGCCCCGACGCGGATCGCCATCTCGCCGTTCACAGTGCTCGGAGCCGACGCGCGCTCGATCCCCGCGACGGCGTCTTCAGCGCGCAGTTCGTCGTCGGTCAGGATGAAGGCGCGTTGCACGGCGTTGCGCAATTCCCGCGCGTTCCCGCGCCAGTCGCGCTTGGCGAGTTGTGCGAGCGCGCCGGGCGACCAACGCTTGTCCGTTCCGTGCGCTTTGTTGTGCGCGTCGAGGAAGTGCTGAGCGATCAACGCGACGTCGCCTTCGCGTTCGCGCAGCGGGGGCAAGCGAATCGGGAAGACGGCCAAGCGGAAGAACAAGTCCTCGCGCAACTTGCCGTTCTTGATCGCGTCTTCGGGGTCGCGGTTCGTCGCGGCGAGCACACGCACGTTCGTCTGGATCGGAGTCGTCCCGCCGACTCGCTGCACGCGGCCCGTTTCGAGCACGCGTAACAATTTCACCTGCAACTGCGCGGGCATTTCGGTGATCTCGTCGAGGAACAACGTGCCGCCGTCGGCGCGCTCGAAGAAGCCTTTATGCTGACGGTCCGCGCCCGTGAAACTGCCCTTTTCATGCCCGAAAAGCTCACTTTCGATCAGGTTCTCGGGGATCGCGCCGCAGTTCACGGCGACTAGCGGAGCGCTCTTGCGTCGACTCAATTCGTGCAACGCTTGAGCGACGACTTCCTTGCCCGTGCCGCTCTCGCCTTGGATGAGCACGCTGGCGTCCGTGGGTGCGACGCGCTGGATCATGTCGAACACCGGTTGCATCGCATTCGAGCGTCCGATGATCGGACCGAGCCGACCGCGACCGCGCAACGTCTCGCGCAGATCGTCGACCTCGCGGCGCAGTTCGCGCACCTTCGACAAGCGTGACAACGTCGCCGCGAGCGCCGTCGGATCGGTCGGCTTCGTCAAGTAATCCGCGGCGCCGCGGCGCAGCGCATCGACGGCCGACGAGATCGTCGCGTTGCCGGTGATGACGACGAGTTCCGTGCTCGGCGGCCGGCTCGCGTCTTCGATCAATTCGTCGCCCTTTCCATCAGGCAGTTCCTGGTCGACGAGCATGGCATCGAAGTGCCGCTTGCCGAGCTCGGCGCGCGCGGATGTCAGATCGCCAGCTCCGACGACGGTGTGCTTCTCGCGTTCGAGCAAGTGCACGAGGCTCTCACGGAAGTCTTGGTCATCGTCGACGACGAGCAAAACGAGTGACTTGGAGTTCGACGTCATAGGGATCTCTCTAGGGGGTCCAGGAGCGGAAGAGTAGCGACGCGAGCCGGGACGGCGCGCATCCGGCGCACATTGCAAGCGCGGGGCCAACCCGACGCGCGTTTGAACAATCTGCCGTGGCGAACCACGCTCACGCCAACAGAACCAGCGCGGCACGCGCATTGCGAACGGGCTCTTCGGAACCTCGGCCAGCTGTTCCCGCGCGAATGCGCGCGAACATGCGACATGTGCCGATGGGTCAGATTCACACGAACCATTCTCACGGAGATCCCTATGAAGATTCAGCAACCGCTTCTCGCCGCCGCCGTCATGGCGCTCGGCTCACAAGCCTTCGCGCAGAGTGCGGCCCCTGTCGCACGCGACGCAGGCTCGACCTACGTCCTGGCACCGTCGGCCAAAATCATCGGCCTCAACGTTCACAACGAGGCCGACAAGAGCCTCGGGGAGATCGGCGACGTGTTGATCGATCCGCGCTCGGGAGAACTGCGCTACGCGATCATCGACGTCGGTGGTTTCCTCGGCATGGGCGAGGATCACCGCGTGATCCCGTGGGCCTACGTACACGTCATGCAAGACGAGAAGGATGCGGCCAAGTGCCACGCGCGCACCAATTTGACCGAGGCGCAGGTGAAGGCCTCGCCGGCGTGCAAGAAAGACCAAGTGTTCGACGCTGATCTCGACAAGCGCGTTGAGTCGGCCTTCGGCAAGAACGACATGTGGGCGTTCAATGGCGACGGCAAGCCGATGTTCGCGCGCCTCTCCGAGCTCGACGGTGTCAACGTCAAGGATCCGGCTGGCAAAGAAATCGGCAGCGTTCAGGATCTGATCATCGCGCCGCAAAACGGCTGCATCGCTTACGCGATCGTCGACACGAAGAAAGAAGCGGGCGACAAAGACGTCGCGTTGCCGTTTTCGCGTTTGAATTACGCGTTCGACGCGGACAAGAAGCTCATGGCGACGACTACCGTCGAAATCGCGCGCTTCCAATCAGCGCCTGAGTACGACAAGAAGGACTGGAAGCGCATGTCGAGCACGCCGTGGCTCACGGAAGTGTCGACGTACTACTCGGCGGATCCGTTCTGGAAGACCACGCGCTTTGCCTCGGCCCACAGGCTTCCGAAGCAAAGCCCTTGATGATGTGGAGCCCGCGGTGAAACACCGCGATTGAGTTCGAGCACAACCAAGCTCGGACAAATCAGCGAGGACGGTCCGCGAGACCGTCCTCGCTGATTGCATGAAGGACGACGAGAAACTGCTGCGCTGCTTCGCTCCTTCACACGCATCCCATTCCACTTCTCCGAGCTGCTCACGTGCCGATGCCCGGGCGTTCCTGCACTTCTCTGCAACTTGTACAAACGCGCGGCGTCGGACTCGACGAACCATGATCTGCGCTGAGCACGGCATTGGAACGGGGCTTGCTTCCTCGATCGCGTAGCCGCGTCACGTGACGACGGCATCCACGACACGACATCCGACAGAAAGATCCATCATGGCTGCAACGAACGATTCGACGACCAATCCCAGCACACTCCAACGTTCGGGCTCGGGTGGCCGCCCCGTTTCCTTCGGCGAGCAATCCAGCAAGGTCGCGGACGACGTTCGCGAACTCGGCAACATCGCCCTCGCCGGTGCTGGCGATGCAATTCAATCGGTCAAGGAACGCGGCAACGAAGTCATCGACCACGCCAAAGAGCGCGGCCACCAATTGCTCGAGAAGGGCAAGGAGAAGGCCGGCGAGGCGCGTGAGGGGTTCGAGGGTTACGTCTCCGAAAACCCGTTCAAGGCGATTCTCATCGCAGCCGGCATCGGTGCGCTGATCGGCTACAGCCTGCGCAGGCGCGACTGAGCGAGGCGCATGACGTTGTGTTTCCGCGATCCCACAAACTGCTCTGAATTCGGATACCGAACCACATGATCAAGGCGTTCAACGAGCTGTTGCACCCGCGGAACCGCAATCCGTCCGAACACCCCGCGAGCGAGGAACTGCGCCTCGCTCGCGAGGCGTTGAGTGCTGAGATCGACGGCGTCTTCAACGGTTTGAAGCGCTCGCTGTACATCGAGAAGCGAGTCCTCGGGCTTTCGATATTCGATACCGGTTATCGCGTTGCGGGCTTCGCGGCAGCGGCGATTTCAGGGTTGGCGGTTGCACTCATCGCAACCTTCCTCGTCGTCACGAGTGCGCGACGCGGCATGCAGATGTGGACGAATGATGCTTGGTGGAGCGACTTGGTGCTGGCAGTAGCACTGTTGGCGCTACTCATTGGAATCGCGCACGCGGTTCGTCGCTGGGTCCATCGCTCGACGTTGGCCGAAACGCGCCGCGAATTGGATCGTCGCGCTGATTCGAAGCCTGCGGAGTCCATGTCATGAGCAAAGAACTCGACGAATTGCGCCGCCTGGCTCGGACCGAGCGCCACAAGGCTTGGGCGCACGCGAGACTCGTCCCCGCTCGTGTCGGTGACACCGCGAGCGCGTTCGCGAAACGGCATCCGATCCTCGCGATGGGCGGAGCTGCCGCTCTGACGATGTCCATGATTTCGCGTCGACGCAAGCGCGCCGGGGTCGAAGGCAAACCGAATTCGATGCCGCTGGCGCTCGCAGCGATGGGCGTGCAGTTCATGCCGGAGATCCTGCGCTTGGTCGGATTGACGGTGCCCACAGCGAAGTCTCCGACCACTGCTGAAGAACAAGCTCGTGATCAGCATGAGCGTTGCGATGACAAGACCGACGGCCTCGTTGCTTCTGCGAAACGCGGAAGCGGGCCGATGGAACAACACACAAGGTAGACCCACTATGATCCCCATCCTCCTCATCTCGCTTGCGGCGGCGACCGCGACCGCGACGCCTGCTCCCGATCCGATCGCTTCGTGGTCGGCGCCCTACTATGCGGCTGAGTCGCACACGGATCGCAACAGAACCGAGCGCAACTCGTACGTGCGTCTGAGCGGCGGCCTCGTCACGACGGAAGACTCGAGCGGTCCCGACGAAGACCTCGAGTTCGACGAGGGCTATCTGCTCGGCGTCGCTTTCGGTCGACGCATGGGCGCAAGCGAAAACGGCCTGGGTTTCGGCCTCGAGATCGAAGGTCTTTGGACTGACCAAGACGCAGACAGCAAAGGTACGCTTCAGGCGGTCTCGGACGTGACCGTGATCGGCGCGCTGCTCAACGGCACGCTCGACTTCCGCATCGCCGATGCGTTCACGCTCTACGGTGGTGCCGGCATCGGCGTTGCATGGTTGGACGTCGGTACGGGGAGCGATTCCCTCAACGACTTCGATGACGAAGACGGTCCGTTCCTCGCGTGGCAAGCCCGCGCTGGGGTCATGTGGCACTTCAGCGAGAACACCGCATTCAACTTCGGTTATCGCTTTCTGAACATCGACGACGCCGAGATCGACGACGGCATCGGTTCCGCTGAATTCGATCTCGAGACCCAGCAACACGTGCTCGAAGTTGGATTGACATTCGGCATCTGAGTGCGGACTGCATGTCAGTGCTACGCGCGACGGACATTCCGTCGCGCCGCTTTGTTTTTCGTGCGCGTCAGGCGTGTTCCGCTGCGCGTGCATCCACGGTCGACAGCTCGAATCGTGGAGTTTTGTAGTTCCTGCACTTTTCATCGGGACATTGCGTCGTTTCCAGCACAACCGTTGCGGCACGTCGCTTGCTTTCTGACCCGCGTGCCAGCGATCGAGTTTCGTTTGCTGCACATCGTCCGCCACCATGTCGCACTCCGCTATCTGCACCGTACACGACGCCTCGTGCGCGAATACCGTCGTGGACGATTTGCGTGCTTTCGGTTTCCCGCGCGAAGACATCTCCGTCGTTCTCCAGGATCGGCTCGGCGCTCGGGAGTTAGCCGGCGGATGGGCGGGCGGAATCGGCCTCTTGGCCGTCTCGGGAGTGGGTGCCTGTCTCGCGACGGGGCCGCTGCACGGAATCCTGCTCGCCAACAAGCTCGCAGCCTCGCAGGGAATCGATCACTCACTGAACATACTGGGCCTCCCGCACTTCGAAGCCAAGCAGCTCGAGAATCACTTGCGTGCCGGACACGCCTGGATCGCGGTTCTCGTCGAGGGCGCAGTCGAGACCACGCGCGCCATCGAGATCTTCGAACGACATCGCGCCGATTCGATCGGTGTCGCCGAGGCTTCGAGCCGTGAGGCAGCCTCGTGAACGTACACGGCGGGTGCGGAGCAACTTCGTAACCGGCAGCTGGATCTAACTCCGTACTCGCCGTTCTCTCTTCGAAAACCACAACCACGCTGACTCCAATCATCATGACACCTCGCATCCTCGGTATCGTTCTGCTCGTCGCTGGCCTCCTCTTGCTCGCTTTCGGTTTCAATGCGTCGGATTCCTTTGCCGACTCGGTGAAGGAGGGCGTCACCGGTCGCTACACGGACAAGACCATGTGGTACTTGATCGGCGGCGGCGCGCTCGCCGTCGGCGGGCTTGCCTTGACGCTGCGCGGAGGAAAGTCGCAGCGAGCTTGATCGAAGCAGCGTCCCTCGACGCGCATATTCTCCAGGCTCCCCCACCATGGAAACGAGTTTGATCAGCAGGCGTGCGATGACATGGTTCATCGTCTGCAGCGTCGTTGCTGCACTGGCGCTCGCGCGGGACTTCCTGCTGCCTATCGCACTCGCGATCTTCCTCGCGTTCATATTGGCGCCGCTCGTTCGTCGGTTGGTACGTGCAGGCGTTCCGCGCGCCGTGGCGACCATGATCACGATGGCGAGCAGCAGCATTCTCGTCATCGGTATCGGTTGGCTCTTGGTCGCCCAGCTGCGCAGCTTCACGGACAACCTGCCCGACTACCGCGAGAACATGCGCGCCAAAGCGGCCGATATCCGCTCCACGCTGGGCGATCGAGTCGAGGAGGCGAAGACGACGATTCGTGCGATCGGCGATGACCTGTCCAACCCGACGGGGAATTCGAGCGATGCGACACCGCCTGCCCCGGAGCCTGCCCCCGAATCCGGCATCGGCGGCAAGCTGCAAGATGCATTGGGTTCTGTTCTCGGCACATCGATGATCGCCGCGTTCGTCTTCTTGCTCGCGACGGTGATGCTGTTCTGTTGGGAGGACTTGCGCGATCGCTTGCTCGCACTTGCGGGCATGAGCGATCTGGCCGTCACGACGCGCGCCGGCCAAGAGGCGTCGGCGAAGATCAGTCTCTACTTGCGACGCCAGTTGCTTGTCAATTCGATGCACGGCACAGCGGTCGGCATCCTTTTGTGGTGCATCGGCGTCCCCAATCCGCTCGTGTGGGGATTTCTGGCAGGAGTGCTGCGCTTCGTTCCGTACTTAGGTCCGATTGCAGGCACGGTCGCACCGATCCTCGTGTCGTTCGCGAGTTCGGACGGATGGACGCAAATGTGGATCACAGCGAGCGCGCTCTTGGTGCTCGAAATCGTCACGAACAACATCGTCGAGCCGTTGCTCTACGGCGCTTCCACCGGTGTCTCGCCGCTCGCACTGCTCATTTCGGCGGCACTTTGGACGTGGATCTGGGGACCGGCGGGGCTCGTGCTCTCGACGCCGCTCACTGTGTGCTTGATGGTCGTCGGCAAATACGTGCCGAGCATGCACTTCCTGGACATCCTGTTCGGCGACGAGCCGGTGATGTCGAAGGGCGCGCGTCTCTATCATCGTTTGCTTGCGAACGATTCGGACGAATCGTGGGAGATTGTTCGGGCAGAAGCCGCCCGTACTTCGACGCTCGCCGCGGTCGATGATGTTCTGATGCCTGCGTTGGGATTGGTTGCGTCGACTCGTGGTGACGGTCGTGTCGACAGGCCGGGACTCGAGGTGATCGGCTCGATCGCGCACGGAATCGTCGATGAGCTGGCCGATTTGCAGCAGGAAGTTGCAGCTGCGACGGCTGGCGGAATCCCGCGTGTCTTGTGCATCGGAGCACGGGACGCGTTCGATTCGGTCGGAGCGCGCGTGTTCGCCCTCGAATGCAAGCGCCGCGGAATCGAGGTCACGTACGCGGGCCCTGAAAGGTCGCTCGCCGAAGTCTCCGACTCGATGCGGAGCGGCGAGGTCGATCTCGTCGTCGTGTCCTCGGTGCTCCCGGCGCATTTCCTGCACATTCGCTCGTTCTGCAAACGGCTCTTGGCTGTCGAGTCGCGCGCCGAGATCTTGATCGGTCTGTGGGGCAAGACGATGAGCTCCACGGAATTGCTGCAGCGCTTGCCGACTTCACCGCGTTTGCAAGTCACCACGTCGCTCGCGGGAGCCGTCGCGTGGACGGAGACCGCTGCTCCGCGCTTCATTGCACAGCGCTCCTCCCAGGCTGTCTCCGCCTGAGTTCGCAGCGGCGCTTTGTCCGCGTGCAACCGCTGTCGGTGCGCTGCTTCATACTTTCAGACACTCGCGACGCTGGACCCGGTCGATCCTCTGACTCAGACTTCCTACATGAGCCCTTCTCTCGTCAAGAAATCCACGCCCGTACTCTTCGTCGACGCGATCGAGCCTTCCTGTGCCTTCTGGGAGGACAAGCTCGGCTTCACGCGCACCCTCGAAGTTTCGATCGGAGCCGCGCTCTGTTTCGCAGCGTTCTCGAACGAAACCGTCGAGATCATGCATCAGACCTTCGCCAGCGCAGCCGAAGATGCTCCGTTTGTCGGAGCCCGAGAGCGCCATGGCCGCACGTTTCTCTTCATCGAAGTCACTGACATCGATGCCGTGGAAAGAGCCCTCGCGGGCTGTCAAATCGTCCTGCCGCGTCGTCAGACCTTCTACGGTTCGACTGAAATCGGCTATCGGGAACCGGGTGGAGACTTCGTCACCTTTGCCCAGTTTCCGAGCTGAGGCAGGCTTGGGCCGATAGTCATCACTCAGTGCTAGTTTCCAGCCAGGCCCTTTCGGATAGTTGTCGGATGTGATTTCGTCACACGGAGATTACTGAGACGATCATTGCCAGAGAGCGCACCGAACGGCCTAATGCTGCCGCTCCCCAAACCATCACATCGAATTCCTATGGCCAACACCGAAATTCAGCAACTGATCTCCTCCTTCGCCACTCAGCTCGAAGCGCTCGCCAAGCGTGCCGCTCTCGAGCAAGTGATCGCCACTCTCGGCGGCCAATCCAGTGGCGGCATGCGCCGTGGCCCTGGTCGCCCGAAAGGCTCGACGATTGCAGCTCCTGCTGTGTCTGGAGCCCCCGCGGCCGCTCGTCCGGCGATCAAGGCCGTCCGCAAAGGCAAGCGTCGCTCGCAAGAGGACGTCGCCGCGATGGGCCAGACGCTGACCGACTACATCAAGGCGAATCCGGGTCAGCGCGCCGATCAAATCGCGACTGCGCTCCGCACCGAGCCGAGCACCATGCGTCTGCCGATGCTGGCTCTCTTGGCATCCAAGAAAGTGAAGACACAAGGCGTCCGCCGCGGCACGAAGTACTACGTTGCCGGCGCTGTTCCGGCGAAGAAGTAGGCTTTACGGGCTGCAAAATAGGGCCGAATCTGGCATCCTGTTCGGCTCGATTTCCTCAGGTGGCTGACTCCCTCAGCCCTTTGTTCTGCTCGTCGTTCGTACCCGAAAATTTGGACCCGCAACATGCCCCGTCGTTCCGAAGAACAGCGCATCGCAGCTCTAGAAGCTCAAATCGCCGCGCTGAAAGCCAAAGCTGAAGCCAAGAAAGTCACCAAGGATCCCGCGCTGCGCTACGTGTCGAAAGCGTTGAAAGCGGTCGATCAAGCGGCTTCTGAAACTCAAGACGGCGCCATGCGCCGTGCGCTCGAAGAAGCGCGTGCGACATTGTCGGCGTGCCTCCAACTCAAAGGCATCACGCTGACCTCGCGCGGTTCCTCCGTGAAACGCATCCCGCGCGGTGGCGCAGTCGACAGCGACATTCTGCTGTCGTACGTGCGCTCGAACCCCGGTTTGCGTGGCGAGCACATCGCGGCCGCGTTGATGACGGACGTCGACGTGATGCGTCCGGTGATGAAGAATCTGATCGCCGATGGTCGCGTGCGCACTGCCGGTCAACGTCGCGGTATGACGTACTTGCCCGTCTGAGTGACGAACAGCTCGTCTGAATGGTCACCGACAAAAGCGGTGACGATTCGGACGGGGCTGCTCACTGAGTTTGCCCGGGGACGCGCTTTCCTGCGCCGCCGCCGGAGCACTCTCGTGATTCAGGCCTGATTTCTCGCTGCATTCAGCGATGTATCGCTGACATCGCGCTCGCATCGTCGTCCCCGCCCCGCCGCGCGGATACCGGATCGAAGCTGGAAACAGCCTGGGGCCTGCGTGGGGAAGCGCCCGCTGTCGGCGCAGGTGCGCAGTCCTGGCTCTGCCGTTCGATCTTCTGCTGCGGTGTCGCGTCTCGCTCTTATCGCGTGCATCGGGCTCTTCGCGAAGGGAGCGCACACGGCCGGCCGATCGCCGTTGCTGGGGGCGCACTCAGCTTTCTGAAATGGTTGGTCTTCACCACCTGATGCATGGCGGGTCTCGCCGGCGCCTTCGTGAGCCAGCTCTTGTTGTTCGCGTGCCTGACGCCGTTCGAATCGTGGCGCGCGCGGTCGACGAGCTAAAAGCGACCTGCGTGCAAGTGAACTTGAATCGGCGGAAATGGCAACGACACGAACGCCGCTTCGTGCTGACGATGAGCGGCTCCTCCCCCACACTTCTACTGCCGGTTCGTACGCGCTCTTGCGGGAGTTCGACCGCCGCCGCGCAGCCGGTCCGTACGAAACGGTCTCTCCCTTCCACGCGACGGCGATCAAAAGGCAACTTAGCCCGGTATGCGCGCACCAGCAGAGTCCCTCTTCGATCTGTTTGCGCCATGCACGTCCTCTCGTGCTGTCTATGAGCGACGCCAATTTCGATCAGCGTGCCCAGACATGCCTCGCCCGAACATTCGCAGGTGATCTCGATCGTGAATGTCGTCCAAGCGCAACACTCGATCGCGCCGCAGCCTGCCCAACGCAAAGTGCTCGAACCGAACTGCTTCAGGCCGTTCCCGCGCGCGCACCATTCGTAGAGCAAGGTTGTGGAGCGAAGCTCAATGTCGTCGAGCACCGCGTTCCATTCTTCCGCGCTCACCTCACGCTGCGGTCTCGTAAATGCCGCCGCTTGAGCACGTCCGCGAGGAATTCGACCTATCCAGAAAACGCAACGACCGCTGAAAGTGAGCCGCGTCCGCGACGAAGGCGGCTGCGCGCTCTCGAACTCTTCGCAGACGCCTTTTACGGCGAGCGCACGATGCTCGATGTGCTCACCCACCGACCATACGCTGCGTGTCACGTCACGCTCTGAGTGACGAGCAACATGCCGACGCATACTCGCGATCGTGCTGGGGTCGATGCCCGGGCCGATCTTCTCGTGTGTGCCGTCACCACAGACAGCTGCACCCGCAGTTTCCTCGAGTTGCTCTGCTCGCGCCGCCCCGGCGACGGCCACGCGACAGTGAGGTGTGCGCACGACGACAACTCGTTCGCTTTTGCTAAGCTCTCCGCCCCAATCACGCGCCCGTAGCTCAGTTGGATAGAGCGACAGCCTCCGAAGCTGTAGGCCACTGGTTCGAATCCAGTCGGGCGTACCACTCTTGTGGCGGTTCCTGGCGTCAGTTGGCGCTTCTTGGAGCGACTTGGCCGAACGGGCCGAGCCTCACCGCCGAGCCTCGAAAACCGCTATCCGCGCCAAGGAACGCCAAGTCGCGCCAAGTGCGGCCAACTGTCGCTGCAATCGGCGCTGCAATCTGCGGGCGCGAGGTTCGGACCGCGCTCGCTCCAAACCTCGCCCGCCATCTCGGCGTCACTCAGAGCGCAGTGCGCGACGTGCGCCGCCGACACGCCCGCATGGTCTGTCCGGTTCTTTCTAGAAGAAAAAGTGTCCGGTTGGGCCGGTCCGCTGCAACTACTCCTCGCAGCGGTTGATTTGATCGGCGGTGGTCGCCGGCCGCAGCGCTCCGCGACGAATATGACGATCATGAAGCTCCAACTCGCATCCCTCGTGTCACATCTCGCTCCCGTGCTGTTCGTCTTTCTGTCGAGCGGCTCGAGCGCGCCGGCGATGTCGGGAACTCCCTACTGCGTCGGAGACGGGAGCGGACTCGCCTGTCCCTGTGGAAACAGCGGCTCGCCAGGCCACGGCTGTCGCAACAGCAAGTTCGTCCATGGTGGGCTGTTGACTGACACGGGCCTCGCCAGCGTGTCGGCGGACACGTTGGTCCTGAAGGGCCAGTACATCAGCGGACCGGCTTACGTCGCGTCGGGTTCCTCGCAGCTCGGCGGCGGCAACGGGATCGTGTTCGGGGACGGCCTTCTATGCGTGGGCGGCGTGCAGATCTTGTCGAAGGTGCACACTCCCAAGCCTTCAGGCGTCGTCATGTTCCCGTCTGCCGGTGAAGTACCCCTCAGCGTTCTCGGCATGACGACCGCCGGATCGGTCCGTCACTATCAGATCCTGTACAAGGACAAGAAGCTGTTCTACTGCACCTTCAGGAAAGACAACGGCACGAATGGTCTGAGCGTGACGTGGGTCCCTTGATTGCGGCACGAAGCCTAAGACCCGCGGCTGAATCACTTGGACCTGGATCGCCTCGTTTACGTTTAGAGTTCGCTCCAGATCCGCGTCGACGACCTGAACGCTTAGCCGAGGTTCCGCGCACTGCTGATCGAGATGGAGACACGGCCCGCTGCAAACACGGGCGGAAACTCTAGCCCGAAGTTCGTGCCGCTATCCATTGAACCGGCGCGAACCCGCTCCATCCAGGTCACATCCCCCAGGTGAGGCTGAGTGCGTTCGACAGGTTGAAGCGTGCTCCCGTGCAGAACCCGGTCTGATCCCGATACCACAGCTGGTAAAAGCGCATATTGCCGGCGGCGGTCGAGCCGAACACGTGGATCGGGACCGTGGTCGACGAGCCTCCACTTGCGTCCGCCATCCTGATCTCCAAGCGCGACGTGGCTCCACCTACGCATAGGAGCCCGTTCCCGAACACGACTCCGGGACCGGCCGACGTGCTGCCCTGGAAGTACAACCCCGGCCCGAACGCGCTCGCCGTTGCCGCCGTCAGGGTCAGCGTGTCATTGCTGATGCTCGCGAATCCGCTGAAATCCAACTTCGCGCCACTCGTGAAGGAGAAGTTCCCGCAACCCTTTCCGACAGATCCCGCGTTGCCGCACGGACAGGCCGTGCCTGAACCGTCACCGAAGCAATAAGGCGTTCCCGTCGTGACCGCGGGCGGGATTCGCTCGTGCACCGAGAGGTAAGCCTGCCCCGCGAAGTTGCTACACGCGACCGCGAGGTCGAGCCACCCGTCGCCATTCCAGTCGCCGAGACCGCACGCCATCGGCTCGACGCCCGTTGCGACGCTTTGCACCGCGCCGAACGAACCGCCACCTTGACCAGGGTAGATCTGAATTCCGCTGAAGCTCGAGATCATCACGTCGGTGAACCCGTCCATGTCGATGTCGCCAGTGCGCATGTCCGTCCCGTTGCCCGTGACGGCGTAGTCGTGGAGCAAGATAAACGTGCCATCGCCGACTCCGTGCCAGACGAGGAAGTGGCCGGACGAACTCTCCGTCAGGAGATCGAGGAACCCGTCGCCGTCCACGTCCGCTGCAGCCAGGCTCTGAATCGCGTAACTCACCGGCAGATCGAAGGCATTCTGGAACTGGAAGCCGGGCAGCGGGTTGATGAATACGCGCGCGCCCGTGGTGCGAGCCATCGCCATGTCGGGCTTGCCGTCGTTGTTGAAGTCGGCCGCGATCAGACGGGTTGCGGAGTCCTGGCTCGTCGAGGGCACGATGTGGCCAGCACCGAAGGTCATGTTCCCGTTGCCCGAGAACCAGGTCAGCGCATAGGAACTGGACGTCGAGGCAACCGCGATGTCGAGATTGCCGTCCCCGTCGAAATCGGCCGTGGCGATCCCCAGCGGACCGTAGGCGAGCGGGTAGACCACGCTGGCCGCCGTGAACCCGCCGTTGTGGTCATTGCGAAAGATGTGGACGTCCTGATGGGCCCAGACGGTGACACCGGCGGCGATGTCCACCCAGCCGTCGCCATCGAAGTCACCCACTCCGAGCGCCTCGGCCGAGACCAGCGGGATCTCGTAGCTGGACGGGAAGTCGGAGTGTCCGTCGCCGAAGTGCACGTCGATGCGGCCACCGCCGTTGCCGAGGTTCGTCGTGGCGAGATCCAGGTTGCCGTCGTGATCGAAATCGGCCATCGCCATCTGACGCGGCAGCTCAGCCGCGAAATCGAAGTCGACGCGCGGCTTGAACTGCAGGTTCTGCGCCAGGGCTGCTCCTGGGAGGGAGAGGAACACGGACGCGAGCAGAATGGATGTGTACATGGTGTACAAGTAGCCGGAGGTTCAGCGCGGCAGCAGTACGCCGAAGTGCGCACGTAGGCGGGGATCAGCCGCGGATCACCGTGTCGCTAGAGGCCGACACCGAGAATCCAAATTCTCCACCCAGGTTCGATGCCTCGGGATAGGCCTGTTGGCTCCAGGTCGTGCCGTTACGCCCAAAGACGTACGCCGCTCAGGTGCCCGCGAAGCTGTGGTCCGCTCCGTTGCCGTTGACTCCAGTCGCGCAACTGTCTTCTCCGGGTTCGCCGACCATGATCGTGTCAGGAGATGGACACTGAATAGCCGAAGTGATCGTTTGCATCCGTGTTGGAGGCTTTCAGGTAGGTCTGCTGACTCCATGTCGGTCCGCTCCGGGCGAAAACGTGGACCGCACTCGATCCGGAGAAGTTGCTGTCCGCCTGGTTGCCGTCGACGCCCATTCGCGATCTGATTCGCGCATGAGCCGGGTTGACCCTCACGTAACTTAGGAGTTGCTCACAACTCGGCGCACCACCGCGCAGCGCGGCGCCTGAAACGCTGTGGGTCTAAGAGTGCCTGCCATCCGTGGTGTGATGTATCGTGTCGGCATGAGCGGTCCGCCAGCTTTGAGCTCATCGATCTTGATCCCCCTCGCATGGGTGGCCTGCCTTCACCTGGCGGCCTGGACGACGGGTTCATTCGTGATGCGAGCGCTTTTCGGTCGCACCGATCGAACAACGAACCCTGTGTGCGACGCGTTTCTCTCCTTGTGCTTGGGTGTCGGCGTTCTTGCAGTCGGCGCATTCACGCTTGGGGTGACCCACCTGCTTTACTCAGGGATCCTGATCGGCATCACGCTCGCCCTTTGCGTGATTGGAACACCCTCCGCGTTTCGGGCGCTGCGGAACATTTCTTTCCGGCCAACGGCGGACGATATCCCGCTCGCGATCGCCGTCGCCTTTACCGCCTCATTCCTCCCTTACGCTGTCTCGCCAATCCTGGGGCACGATGAGAGTGTCTACCATCTGCTCATTCCGCGGCTCTATCTAGAGCACCACGCCCTTATACCTTTACCGTATAACCTGTTCGCCAACATGCCGCACCTCGTCGAGCTGTGGTACGCGTGGGCCATGGCTATTGGCGACTACACCGCGCCTAAGGTGCTGAGCTTCGCGTCCCATGCTTGGCTTCTGGTTGGACTCCTCTCGTTCACGTTGCCTCGTTTGGGGCGACTGGGGTCGGGCGTCATAGCGCTGTTGTTCGTGTCAGGACAGAACATCCAGTTTCATCTGGGACTCGCTAACGTCGAGCCAACGGTCGCACTGTTTCTTCTGGGCGCGATCCTGGCCTTCCTCCGCTGGCAGGAAACACAACACACCCGGTACTTGCACATTGTCGGAATCGCGTGCGGCCTCGCCTGTTCGGCGAAGTACTCAGCTTGGTTCTTCGCCGCCGCGATTCTGGTAGTGACGCTTGTGGTGGTTCTTCGAACTTCCGGCCACCGCGCGGGCCGGTGGCGCCAGTGCGCCATCATCGTCGGGATCTGCGCTCTTGTCGTGCTTCCATGGCTAATCAAGAACGCCGCCATGACGGGGAATCCCTTCTATCCGAACCTGTACCGGATTTTGGATGGCGCTAACTGGTCTCAGATTCAGGAGACGCATCTCCTGCGGTCGGATCTGCATGCAGGGGGATCCGAGGGCTACCTCGAGAGCCTTCCGACACTTCCGTTCAAGCTGATGCGTGGAGGGTTCTTCTACTCGCCAAGCTTCTCGGCCTCCCTGATGGTGTTATTCCTGATCGCCCTCGTACTGCCCACCTCGTACAGGTCCTCGGTCCGGTTTCTCGTCCTCATTGTCGTGGTCGGCTTTCTCGGGTGGGCTTTCAGCATCCGGCAGGGCCGATTCCTGGTTGGGTGGGTACCCGCCATGACACTCGTCGCGTCCCTCGCCCTGATTCCATTGAGACGCTGGCCGCGCAGCTTCTGGGCGTGCGCCGTCATTGTCTGCACGGTCGGGCTTTACCAGGCGCCGTTCGCTCGGCCGCCGCTCGGGCTGCTGTTCGAATCACGAGAGAACTATCGGGTCAAGAATAGTAACTACGAAGTCTGCCAGTTCCTGAACCGCACAGTGGCACAGGACGGCAAGGTGCTCATCCTGTGGGACAACGTCTTCTTCTTCCTCGAGCGGCCGTTCTTCGCCGACAGTGCTTACGAGGCGCCGTCTGGTCTCGCTCGGCTGCGCCGCGCCGGAGCTGTCGAACCCTATGTGCGGGAGCTACGGGATGCCGGAATCACCCACGTAGTGCTGAACAGACGGATCATGCGGGTGTATTTCGCGAACCGTCTCGCGTTCAACCTGATCGATGACATCGACTACCCTCAAGCGCGATTGGACGAGGATCGCTGGCTGATGTTTGAGTTCATCGAGACACAGCTGAAGGAAATCGGTCGATGGGATCAGACCGAAGTGTTCGAGCTCGAGCCGCCGTCATAAGGGGCCCGCTCGGTCGATCTCGAGGTCGTCCTCGTGCACGAGACTGGCCCTGGCTTCCCGAAGGATGAAGGCGCGGTCGAACTCGTCCAGATCCTCATACAGGATCCGCTCTACATCGCCCGCCTGCTATTTGGTGCAGCGATCCTTCACCCTTCGAGACTGCGTCAGCACGTAGCTCCGAATCGGGCAGCCGAACGCGATGTCCTTCCTCTCGCCGCCATTCGCTCGCGAGCCCGCCCCTCACGCAACGAAGTACGTCGTCCCCCGCTGGATCCCGCGCTTCTTGACCTTCTTCGATTCGAGCAGCGCCGTCATCGGTTTGCGCATCAGATCGGGCGTCGTTCCCAGCGCCTTCGCGATCTGATCGGATCTCTGACCCGGATTCGCGCGCACGAAGTCGAGCAGGACTTCACCCATCTGTCCGACGTCCTGTGTCGAGCGACCACTCGCCTTGCCAGCGACCGTCGAACCCTTGGGGCGACCGGGACCGCGTTTGGCTGCCGGCGCGATTCCGCCGAGCGTGGCGATCACTTGCTCCAGGGCGGCTCGCTTGGCGGCGGCTTCGATCTGGGCGGTGAAGGACTGGATCAATTGCTGGATTTCGTTGTTGTGCATGGCGGAATTAGGCCGGGTCTGGAGTCCGCTTGCAAGGCGTAGACAGAGCACGCTGCGGGGGCGCAGCGGACCGTCCCGTGAGGCGCTTCAGCAACGTGACGTGCGTATCCCCGCAAATCGCAGTGCGCTCGCCCCTGCCTTCGAGGCTCCGCACTCGCCCCCCCCCGACCACGAAAGCCGGTTACCTTGACCGTTTTCCACGGTTGGACCTATTCTGAGCAAGTCCCTCGGACCTGGTGGTGCCACAGAACGACTCTCGGCGGACCGACCATGAAATTGAATTCCAGACGATCTCTCTCAGCGTCCACTCCTCGGGCGCGTGTCGTCGTGTTCTCGTCAGCGCTTTTTGGAGCGCTTGCGTTTTTCGGCGCACCTGCGTTCGCGCAGACGAACATCTCGAGCAGCGACGAGGACGGCGACGGCCTCTCGATCATGCAGGAGAAAATTCTCGGGACGAGTCCGACCAACGCCGACACGGACGGCGACGGCGTCGGTGATCTCGAGGAACTCGCGCGCAACTCTTCACCTTTGAGCGCGACCAGCTTGCCGAATCCGGCGAAGCGTCTCGGCCTCGCGCTCACGGCCAACGCGCAATCGGATGGCTTGCACGCGCTCGTGTGCATCTACATGGACGACACGGATTTGCGGCAAAAAAACCTGCAAATTGGCCTCTTCAGCAACGACCGCACGCTGGTTCTCTCCAACACTTTCCTCGCGGCGACTTCCTCTCTCGACTTCAAGCCTTCGATCACACCGACTGGTGCCGTCGCTGTCATCGACGTGCGCTTCAGCCCGAGTCTCGTGCACGCGGCGGGAGCGTTGACGCTCTGGGCGAGCGCTTCGCTGCCCGGCTTCGAGTCGGAACAATTCGGCGCCGCCATTCAGCTTTCGAGCCTCGGTGGCGTCGTCGTTTTCGCCATGCCGGTTCCGGCACCGGTCGTCGCGCAAGCGAGCCCGTACGCAGGCACGTATCCGCAAAACGGCCGCGGCACCATCTACGTTCCGCTCGTTCCGCCGTCGACGGGCAGCAGCTCGATGGGCGCACCTGCGGGTTGGGCGCCGGGCGAAGTCTGCTTCCAGCGCACGAGCACCGTCGCCTCTGACGGAGCTTTCCTCACGAACGAGATCATCTCGGCGGACTGCGCCAGCGGTTGGGACGGATACTGTCCGCCTTCGTGCACCTCCAGCGTCGGGAACACCTACCGCACCGTCGATCCGCTCGTCTTGCTCGGCGGCTGAGAACGGGCGCGGGAGTCGCCGCCCATTCTTCGAATTTCGCACCCCACCGGGCGCCCCACTGGGCCCGGTTTTTTCGTGAACGCAATTGCACGTTCGAAGGCGGAAAAGCCGTTCAAAGCGTGATTCCAGAGGGAACCGGCCCCGCACTCTCTCCGTCTGGTATCTAATGAAGAAGAGCGTGGTGCTCGCGATGGACGCCTATTCGAAGCAGTCCCCGGCGGTCAACGCAGCCTGGGCTGAGCCGTATGCCCAAGCGCTCATCCGGCCATTCTCCAGATTGGCTGACACGCGCGCCGGAGCGGGTCGTTCACCTTCGCGCCGCCCTGACGCACTTCACCCCACATTCGCCTGATGAAAATCGACCCTGATCGAGAGCTGGTGGAGGCCTGCCAAGCCACGACCCCCACCGGGTTGGAGGGCTCCTTCCGAACGCTGTACGACCAGTTCAAAGATCGCGTCTACAACGTCTGCTACCGCATCACGGCCAATCCGTCCGACGCGCTCGACGCTTCGCAAGAGACCTTCGGAATCATGTTCCGCAAGATCCGCGACTTCCGGTTCGAGTCGAAGTTCTCGAGCTGGGTCTACCGCATCGCCGTCAATGCGTCGATCGACCACAAGCGCCGTTCGAGCACGCGCGCGCTGACTTCGCTCGAAGCGAACACTGATTCGACGCGCGACGAAGTTTCCAAGTACGACGTGCGCGACGAGCGCATCGAAATGCCGATCGCGGCTGCGTCGCGTCACGAGCTCGAGGCCGAAATCCAATCGGCCATCGCGCGGCTCTCGCCGAAAATGCGCGCGATCACGGTTTTGCGCTACGTCGAGAACCTGTCGTACGAGGAAATTTCGGAGTCACTCCAGATCTCGCTCGGAACCGTGAAGTCGCGTTTGTCGCGCGCTCACGAAGCGCTCGATCGCGAACTCACGCCCGTCATCGACAAGCACTACCTGCGCTGATCATGAGCCGCTCCTCCACACACGCCTGCCCCGATCGACGTGACACGCTCGTCGCCGTCGCTGCGGGCGAAGCGATGCGCGATCTCGCGCTCGAGGCGCATTTGATCGCGTGCGGCGGCTGCAACGCGTTCCTCGCCAGCGTCCAGACTCAAGTGCGCGCTCTGCGTGGACTCACGCCTTTGCCTGCGCCGCGCGAATTGCACGGCCTCGTCGTCGCCGCCACGCAAGCCGGCCATCGGCAAGAGCGCGCCGTCGCCGCGCTGCGCTCGATCGGTCGCGCCACGATGCCGCCCGAAGTCGACCACGCGATCTGGCCGATCGGCGTGAGCGCGCCGCCGGTGCTCGACGACCTCGTCAACCGCAGCTTGCAGGATCCGACGCACTCGTTCGCGCGCCGTTTTGCCGGGCGAATCGAGCGTTTGAGTGCACCGCGCGATCTCGACGCGCGCGTCGGCAAGGTCTACGAGTTCGGCGCCAAGCGGCGAGAACGAGCGGCGCGTCGGCTCGCCTTCGCGACGGCTGCGCTCGTGCTCGTCGGGATCACCGTGACGGCCACGTGGCTCGTCGCGCGCTCCGGCGAAGTCACGGCGGCCGAACCGCAGTTCGTCATCGAGCGCGTCACGTCGCCCGAGGCTTTCGATCCGCTGTGGCGCTCGACGTTGTCGGGCCTGCTCGGCGGAGCACCCGATGCCGACCGCATCGTGCGGGAGAAGAAGCTGTGAGCGCGCGCGCGATCTTTGCGTCGACTGTGCTCGCGTCGCTCGCGAGCGTGTTCGCTGCGTCGTGCTCGCGCTCTCACGCGCCCACGTCCGCGCAGGAAGTGTCGGCGCAATCCGGCGGCGCGGACTTCGTGTTGGCACAAGCTCCGATTCAAGAGCGCATGCGTTTGGCGCCGACGACGGTGCGCCACAGCGGCACGCGCCGTCTCGTGTTCCACTACGACATCGCTGGCGTCGCGCACACGATGCGCTACGAAGAGCGCATGACCGCCGACGGAACCGGCCGCTTCGCGATCGATCCGTTGCGCGTCGTCGAACCGGCGATGACCGTCGAGCAACACGAAGTGTTCGAGCTCCTCCAGAAGAACCGCGAAGGCTTCTTCCATCGCTTCCGCGATTTCGGCGTGCGCCAACGCGATCTGTTCCTCGCCAACTACCGCATCGTCGACCTGCACACGAATCCGGTCGTGGTCGGTCGCGCGTGCAACGAGTTCGAGGTCGAGCGCAAAACGGGCACCGGCGATAAATACCGTCTGGCCGTCGACGTGCAGACCGCGCTCGTGCTGCGCTCGATCGAGTTCGCAGAAAGCGGTGGCGAAGTGGCCCGCGTCGAGTTCGTCGATTTCACGCTCGATCCCGTGCTCGACAACGTCGCGTGGTTCACGCCGCGCTACGACGGTACGCCGTTCGATCCGGCGAATCACGCTGCGGCCGGGCTGGCCTTCAAACCGCACGTGCCGCGTCTTTTGCCTGCCGGCTATCAGCATCTGCACTCCGAAATCCTGCGCGATGCCGCGGACGAAGCTTGGCTGCGTCACGTGTACAGCGACGGAGTCGAAAACCTGCTCGTGCTCGAAAAGACAGCGCACGTCGGCGTCGGAGATCTGGCGACCCCTACGCGCTCGACTTCGAGGACCCAACAACCCGAAGAGCAAACTGCGAGTGTCCCGACGCTGCCCGCCCCCTACAAAGTGCGTCTGATGAACGCGGGTGCGCTGACGATCGCCGAGGTCGAGCAAGGCGGCTCGCAACTCTTCGTGGTCGGCAAGATCAGCGAAGACGACGTATTGCGCGTCTTGAAGTCAGCGCGCTGATCCCGCGCAGGTCGCAAGACTTCTGGATCGTCCGCGCCGGTTGTTGGGGGTTTCTCGAACGTATTCGAACCCGGCTGCGGCCCGTGTTGAGCGCAACGCTCGACGTCTCCTCCGCATGCAGAGCACGTGACGTCGTTGCCATCGAGCCATGCAACCCTGTTGATTGCGTTTACGCCCGGTTGGAAAGAATCGCTCGTCGCTCTGCGTGACCTCGCTTTGCGCGCCGGAGGCCGTGCCACGAATGCGCGCCTCTACGCCATCGACCTACGCGGCCGCATCCTCGGAAACGATCGCTGACCTGGGCACTTTTTGCCTGCGAACACGCTCGATTTCCGCCGTTTCGCACCTCTCATGCCTGTGGAATCGTGGGGTACTCTAAGAAGTCGCAAAGCCCTTTCGAGCACACACGAGCACCGCATGAGCCAGCAGGACGAACCCTTTTCCGAGTCGCATCTCGAGTCGCCCGAGTACCGCGAGCGCCTACTCCGGAAGCTCAATTGCCTGATCGCCGTCCTGGAAGTCGCGACCGCGAAAGTGCGCAAGAGCCTCGCGGGTCCTGACGCGGACACGGAACGCTTGACGCGCATCCGCACCAACCTGCAGAGCACGCTCGACGTGTGCCTGCGCGCGCGCTCGGCACTCGAACGTCGGGAAGCCTTGCCGAAAGAACTCGCTTCGAACCTCGTGAAAGTCGTCGGCGAAGCGCCGCCCGTAAAAGCGCTCACCTCGAAGCAGCGTCGCGATCACGCCCTGCGCATGGAAACCGGTTCCGACAAAGAGCGCGAGAAGTTCGCGCGACTGGGTCCGATCGATCCGCGGCACGTGAAACTCGTCGACTTCGACATGCTGTCGAAACGACTCTTGATGTGAGCGCCGAAGTCGGAACGTTCGCGGACAGAAACGCGCGCTAGAGCCATCCGACAGATTGAATCCCGTTCCGCCGACGACGGTGCTCCGGTACCCACACCGGAACGTGCGCGCATCCTCAGCCACGATCGTTCCGACGAGGGGTGAAGCCGTGAAGTCGAGAGCAACCGACGCTGCGCCGGAGAATGTTGCCGTTGCTACGGGTCCAACCCGAAGCATCGCGCTGGCGAGGGTTTAGTTCGAGATATGCGAGCAGACTCGCGCGAGCGGTGAGGCCTTCATGGTCGGAGCGTTGCCAGCGTTCGCATGGATCACACTGGCGAGTGAGGTTCGCGCCGTCTTCACGAAATCACGGACGATTCTGCGGTCACATCTTTGTGAGCTTCGGTTACTTCGCTCCTCTCATGAAGACTCTGCATGCCTGCGCGTTGGTGCTCGCCGCGTACTCGAGTGGCTGTTCTACTGCGCGCCACGCCACGCCGACCGAAGCCGCGACGACGAACGAACGAACGACACTCGTGTCCCATGGCGTCGTCGACGACACGAAGCAGGACGCGCTGGCGCTAGGCACGGCTCGCGCCCTTCAAGAGGAGTTCCGCGAACTCGCTCGGCGCGTGGGACCGAGCATCGTCACCGTGCGGGCATTCGTGAAGTCGGGAACGTTGGCGAATCCGGCGGCGAAAGCGCCTGAATTCGGATGGAGTGGCGAGGACGCCAACGCGACCTACTTCGGTCACGAGCTCATGAATTCGAGCTCCGGATTCGTGATCGACGAGACAGGCGAGGTGCTGACGTGCGCTCACGTGCTGCAAAAACCAGACGGCACACCCGCGGACCTCATCGACATCGAGACCGCAGACGGGAGTCACATCCTGGCCGATTTCATCGGCGGTGAGCCGACTGTGAATCTTGCGATCGTGCGTTGCACGGTGTTTCCCGTCGAACACGCGGGTCGGCTGCCTGCGTTGAAATTCGGCGACAGCGACGCGATGGAATCCGGAGATTGGGCCTTCGCATTCGGCGATCCGGCGGGCCCGGGGCGTTTCTTCTCAGCCGGCACGTTCGTGTCGAATCCTGTGCGCGAGTGCTACCAAGATTCGATGAGCTCGTTCTTCGCGCTCGCCGCGCTCGTCGTACCACCGCTCGCGTACGGTGGGCCACTCGTGAATCTGAACGGTGAGGTGGTCGGCATTCTCGCACCGCGCGATTTCGGTGCAGGCACGTTTGCGAACACACCGAAGAGCGGGCTCGAACTCGCATTGCCGAGCAAGATCGTCCGCGGTCTCCACCAATCGATCCGCACGGTGAAATCCTTTCAATCGCCGTGGCTCGGATTCTCGGTGATGAGCCGCGACGAAATCGCGTTGGTGCGCGGAATCGATGCGTTCAACGCGCTCGTGAAACCGAAATCAGGCATCTTGATCGAGAGCGTCTTCACGCCGAGTCCTGCGCAGGCCGCAGGCGTATTGCCGGGTGATTTTTTGGTCGGCTTCGATGCGTACAAAGTGTTTTCCCCAGTGGATTTCCAGCGGTATCTCTATCTGGCCGGTGTCGGTAAGAGGGTGAGCCTCGAACTCTTTCGTGACGGTCGCGTGGTCAAGGTCGAACTCACGATCGAACGCCGACCGCCGGAAGCCATGCCGCGCTGAAACGGCCGGATTTTCAGAGCGATTCGACGAACGCGATCAGGGCTTGGCGACGTTCGCGACTTGCATTGCGAAAGCGTTCGCGTGAACTCTCGGCCTCTCCGCCGTGCCACAAGATCGCCTCCGCGACATCGCGAGCGCGACCGTCATGAAGCAAGCGTGTGTGCCCGTTCACGACCGACACGAGGCCGATGCCCCACAGAGGCGGAGTGCGCCATTCTGCGGGCTCCGCATCGCCGTCGCGCTTGGGATCGGCAAGGCCGGGCCCCATGTCGTGCAACAACAAATCGGTGAACGGTGCGAACGTTTGGCGCGCATAACCCGGATGAAATGCGTTGTCGCCGGTGGTCAAGATCGGCGTGTGACACACGTTGCACCCGAATTCGCCGAACAGTCGGCGGCCGAAGCGAACGTCGTCGCGGTTCTCGTGGCGCGCGGCAGGAACGGCGAGTGCTCGCGTGTAGAAGACGACGCGCTCGAACGCCTTGTCTTCGATCTCGGGCTCCCCGCCTGATGCGAACGAGATCGCTTCGTGTTCGGCCACGGAGATCGTTTCGTTCGGGCGCCGGCTCGACGTGATGCCCATGTCGTTCACGAACGCCGCCGCGACCTGCGCGGGCACGTCGGGTTGCGTAGCTTTCCATCCGAAGCGGCCGACGCGCGTCGCACTTCCGTCGCGCACGAGATGAGCGCGACCGGAAACTCCGTCTCCGTCGCGATCGTCCTCGTCCGCGCGCGACATGATTTCGGCATCGGACACTGCTTCCAACAATCCCGCGCCGATGAGTTGCGGTGCAGTGCGCGCTCCGATGACTGCGTCGTCTCCGAGCGCACCGTACGCGAGCGCCGACACCTCGTACTGCGGCGCAAGAAGTACGAACGACGATCCGTCGCCGTAGCGACCGACGCGTGACTCGTAACGAATCGAAATGCGCGCCTCGGGTCGCACACCGAGCACGGCGCTGTCCTGCAATTGCTCACCGTAGATCGGATGCGTGAGATCGGTCCCATCGATCTGCTTGACCCCGACGCGGAACAAGAGTCCGAAACGATCGAACTCGTGTTCGTCTGGCGGACGACTACGCCCGTCCTTCGAATGACAACTGCTGCACGAACGTGCGTTGAAGAGTGGTCCGAGTCCGTCGCGCCCCGTCGTGCTGCTCGGCGCTTCGACCCAGTTCTGACGGAAGAACGAGTTGCCGACCGCGAACGCTTGACGGTCGGTGCCGCTCAACAACGCGGCTGGAAAGCCGAATGCGTTCGCACTCGCGTCGTCGACCGTGGCAGCTCCTCCCGATCGCGGGAGTGTGACGGGCTGCACATCCTGCGCAACGGCGAGCAACGCGACCAAGCTCGCGGAAGCGCCCCATATCAAGCGGGAAATCATGTTCAACCGCCCGGCGCGAGGGGCAACTTGTAGCCCAGTGCGCGACCGACGATCGCGATCGCATCGGTCTGTGCATCGAGCGCGTCGAGCGCAGCTTGAATCGCACGTCGTCCGGGCGCGGCGTCGTCGCCCAAGTAGGCTCGATCGAACGGCGCCGGTATCGCGTGCATCGCCGAGGAAACGCGAGACACTTTGGCCATCAGATTCAGAGCGAGCGCGTCGTGCTCCGGTCTCAAAGCCCCGAGCAATCCCGGCCCGAATCGCGCGTCGTCATGCTGGCCGGTGAGAATCGCGACGATGCCGGCCTGATTCGCGCGCAGGTCGAAGTGCGTCGCGTCGCTGAAGCACGAGTGCTCTTGCTCTTGGTCTCGCGTTTCGAACGCGACCGCCAGACGTTCGCCGCGCAGCTCGAATGAAGTCAACACGATGCACCCGGTGAGGATCTTGCGCAGAGCGCCGTCGACGTCGGCTTCGAACTTACGTCTGTAGTTGGCTCGATTCGGCGCCCACGCCGCCGCCAGTTCAGCGAGTTGTCGCTCGAGGAGGCCCGTGGTCGCGAGCAAGTACTCGCCGCGTCGCTCGGCGTGCGGCGACTTTCCCGCGACGAAGTCGCTGAAAGGTCGGCGACCAGGTCCGTCCGTGTCGAGGTCCTGTCCCCACAACATGAACTCGATCGCGTGCCAACCGACGCTGACGTTGGTTTCGCCACCACGTTCGTTCGCGACGAGCAGCACGGTTTCACCGAGCGCAGGGAAACGCGTCGTGTCGTTGATGATGCCGCTAGCTGGTCGACCGACGACGGAATCGATGTACGCCTCGTCGATGGGCCATGCGTTCAACAGCGGTTCGACAGCTTCGATCGGGCCATCGCAGAAGCGCAGAGCCTCGCTGAGACAGTACGACTTGCGCGCGGTGATCCACGACGAGCGCGCGCTCTCCAACTTGGCCTGCGTCGGATGTGCGACGAATTCGTGTACGGAGACCTCGAGTGCGGAGGCCGCTTTGGCGCTGTCGGTGTACACACGATGACACCATTCCGCGTGGCCCCGTACGACGGATGCGCGTACTTCGGCCTCGTCTCGCGTTCCTGCGGCTGCGTCGAAAGACACCTGGAGTGCCAAACACAGGCCGAAAGCAGCTGCGGTTTGAATCATGGAGCAGTGGCGCATCGCTCGCGCCGCGGCGGTATCACTCACCGCGGCGCGAACGATCCCTTCGAAACGAGGTCGACTACATCGATGCCGGGTTGAAGATCGCGACGAGCTGACCGAACTCAACCAGCTCCGGATCAGGGTTCGCCGCGTGCGCTTGCACGTTCGCGATGAACCAGCCCTTGCCGAGGAAGCGGCTCGCGTCGATGATGCCGGACGACTCTTCGTCCTGCGTGATGAAGTTCGCGCCGCCGACGATGAAGCGCGCCGAATCGTGCTCGACCAGCAGTGTGAGCGCGTCGGTCGCAATGTCGTACTGCCACACCTTGGCGATGTGAACTTGATTGCCCGGATCCTCTTGGATCATGAGGTGACCACGCGTGTCGATGCACAGATTGTCGAACATCTGCTGGCCCTCGGTGCCGTCGAGCAACATGAAAATGTCCCCGCCGAGCGTGACGTCGTTCGCGTCGTCGAAGCGCAGCTTCCAGAGGCGACTGCGGCCCACCGTCGTCACGGTGTTGAAACGGTCGGTCGTCACGAAGTAGAAATCACGCGGATTGAGCGGATCCCACGTACCGTCCTCGGGACGCAAGAACTCGGTCACGCCGGCGGTGACACTGGCCGTTTGGAGTTGAGCGCCGGTGAGCGTCGAGACGTCTCCGAGGTTCGCCATTTCGAAGCGCGTCGCCGAGCCGATCCCCGTCGTGCGATCTTCGAGCGGAACGCTGGGAACCTTGATGCCGTACTTCACGCCACCTTCGAGCCCTGCGCGCTGGATCACGTTGCCGGCCGGTTGCTTGTCACCGACGTAAACGTACACCTGACCAGGCGTCGAGTCGTCGAGGCCGATGACAACCGTCTTCGGCGACGGGTAAGGACGCGCGAGCGCGTTCTCCCAACTGTATTTGCCGAGGTAGGGCAACTCGAAGGACTTCTGCGCGTCCGGCCCCGAGGCCACGTGAGCAAAGGCGCGTCCCTCCGCGCCCGTTTCCTCACCACTCAAGAAGATGAACGGCTCGGGACCGTCCGGCGTCACGAGCGGCCAGTACGCAGTACGCTCGGCGAGATCTCCCGAGCAGAGCCGTCCGAGCGCGCTCGATCCCGTCGTGGTGACCGACGTGATCAGGTCGCGGCCCGAGAACACCGACTTGTCGTTCGGATTCACCGCCCAAAAGGAAACGAACGCACCCTTGCTGCCGTGCGCATGGATTGCCCCCGCCGTCGGTTGGAGCTCGTGATTCACGAGCAAGCCGAAGATGCGGGCTTCGGGAGCGCGCTTGAATGCGCCCATTCCGTCAGGGATTCCGGCCAGTCGGTAGCCGTTCGGCGCATCACCGACAGTGAGGAGCGAAACGGTTTTCACGCCAACCGTTCCCGCGGAGGGGAGGAGGTAGGGGGATTGTGAGCTGCTCGGCCCAGTGATCTGCGCCGAAGCCGCGGGGGCAACGGTCGCGATCATGAGCGCGACGAGGTTCTTCTTCATGGTTGAGCGTTCGATCACGTTGATCCTCGAGATCTGTGTTCCATTCGAGCGAGAGCGGCGCACGGGGCGACGGTGCCCTCGCGCGATCCGAGGTGCGTGTTGTCCACCCCGCGAGCGAAGATCCCCGAAGGGATTAGCAAAGCTCTCCGCAAGGAGCGCCGCACTCACAGCGAAAGGCTCTACGCCCTTCTTCGATTGTTTGCGTGATTCAAATCAAGGCGCGACGTCGACGCACTCTGATCTTGCGCTCGAAGTCCAAGCCAACCTGCATGCGTGTCGCAACTCGAACCGGATCCGCTGCGCAGTTCAACGGCAGCGACTCTGGTTTCGGACTCCTGCTCCAAACCTGAAAGCTTCAGCCCATCTTGCTCGACAACTTCGCCATGATCGTCGCGAGCCGCCAGCGCACTGTCGATTCCGCGATGCCCAGCTCTTCGGCGATCTGCGGCGCCGGAATGTCGAAAATGCGGCGCATCGACAGGATCTGACGGTCTTCGTCGTCGAGCTCGTCGAACGCGGTCTGCAAGCGCTCCAAGTCCTCGACGTGCGCTGCGTGTTTCGACGGCGAATGATCGGGTGAACTGTCGCCCGGCTGCGCGATGTCCCACACGCGACTGGCCAGACTCTCTTCGCGCGCTGCATTGCGCCGTGCCGCCAAGTGATAGCGATGCTTACTGATGATCTTGTTCGTCGCGATGCGATGGATCCAGCGACGGAACGCGGCGTCGCTCGTGTACACGAAACCGGGACTGGCCTCGATGATCTCGCGCAGCGCGGACTGCACGATGTCCGACACGGGCTCTTTCGAGCGCAAGAGCGGCCCGGCGCGCAAGCGCACGTAGTAACGCAGAACGGCGAGATGGCGCTCGATCAGGGCGTCGAGGTCGGCTCGTGCGAGCACGCGCGGCGCACTCCCATCATCAGCGTTCATCGTTTCCCTTCTCGCGATCCGACCTGGGCTCAGCCGACCTGGATGTTGGGCGGTTTCGACGCGACCAGCGCGCCCGCACCCGGTTTGCCGTGCAACTGCACATACGGGTTGTTGTACGCGCAAGTGAAGCACTTGTGGTACTGGCCGCGCTGGCGGTCCTGGCATTGCGACTGCGTGACCTTGTGCGCGAACAGCACGGGAGCCCGATCGATCCGCGTCGGGCAGAGCTGTAGACCTGGGTTCGTGTCGGGCATGCGAGGTTCTCTTGGAGGTGGATCGAGCTGGACGCCCGGGCAGGGGCGGCCCACGTCGGTAGCGCGACGCGTGCGCGGCCATTGTCCTCCACCGATCGACGGCACGGCAAGAACGCGTTGTGTAGGAGTACGTCGAGTGCCACTCACGCGCCTCTGAGCGCGTTTTCTTCAGAGCGCGCGCCGCAGGTGCAGCATCGATTCGGCGGCCGCGTCGGCGCCGCGGTGACTGTCGCGCGACAATTCGACGGCCGCCATCCCGTGGAAATCTATCGCGCGCAGGGCGGAGAGTGTCTCGGCGAGATCGAGCTCGCCCTCGCCGAACATGCGGTGTTCGTGAACGCGACCGCGGATGTCGTCGAGATGTACGTGAGCGAGATGCGCCGCGAGAGCGCGAATCCGTTCTCCGACCGGAACGTCGTTCGTGACGAGCAAGTGACCGACGTCGAGCGTGAGCGCGAGTTCGCGGCCTCGATCACCGAGTCGACGCACGAGCTCCAAGTAGCCGATCGTGCGCTCGACGAACATGCCTGGTTCCGGCTCGAATGCGATGCGCACGTTCGCAGAGCGCGCATGATCGAGCACGGGGACGAGGCTCGTCGTGAGCCGATCCCACAACGGCTCGACGATGTCGCGATTCGCATCACGCGCATCGCCAGCGTTCGGAGTCGGCGCCGAACCGGACCAGATCGACACGATCGGAGCTCCGAGTCCGTGCGCAAGCTCGATCGAAGCGCGATAGAACTCGATGCGCCGCTCACGATCGCTGGCGGAGTCCTCGAGCAGCGACGGACGATGTTTGCGCCGTGGATCGAGCACGAAACGCGCGCCGGTTTCGACGACGAGCGTCAGATCGAGGTCGCGCGCTCGCCTCGCCAAGGCGTCGACCATCGCGTGATTCAGGCACAGCGGATCGAGCTCGCCCACGTCGGGTGTGATCGCGACGCCCTGGTAACCGAGCTCGGCCAGCAGCGTGAACGCGTCGGCGAGGCGATGGTGCGCGAGCCCGTTCGTGTTGTATCCGAGGCGGAACAAGTGCGTTCTGTCAGCAGCGCGTCACTCGCGCGGCACGCTGCCGGGCGGACCGAAGTTCTTCGCAGGGTCGATGCCGTCGCTCGTGCGCGGCTTGATCGGCGGCGGTGCTTCGGTCGTGAGTGCGTCGTTGCGAGCCGACGGCGCACCTGTCGATGAAGTCGACTTGGAATCCGGCAGCGCGTCCTGAGCGTCGCTCGAAGTCGTCGTCATGTCGCTCTGCTCGGTCGTAGCTGCGTCGATCGTCGGCGTCAGCGAAGCGGTGACTTCCTTCTCGATCTTGTTCGCCTCCGCTGAAAGTTCGCGCATTCGATCCTCGACCCTGCGTGTCGCCGCGCGCGCGACATCGCGCACGGACATGTCGGTCGGCAGCGCTTGCTTGATCTTCTGGATCTCTTTTTCGACGCCCGATTCCTGGATGGCGCTGTCGAGGCCCTTGCGAAACTTCGAGAGCGTCTGACCCGCTTGCGCCGCGACCTCGGGCAGCCTGCGTCCAAAGACGAGCAACGCAGCGATTGCGCAGAGGATGATCTCGGGCGTGCCGAGGTTGTCGAGAAGCGCGAACATCGAGGACTACTCTAAATCACGATCCCGACGAGCGCGCGGTTTCAAAGCCATTGGCCCAGCCGTTTGGCGATCGCATGCCACGCGGCTTCGAGGCGGCTGCCGAAAAACCAACCGGTGACGGCTGCGCAAACGAAGAGTTCGGTCCAGCTGAGGCTCGGAATCCAGAGGATGGCCGTGTCGCACATGTCAGTGGTACATGCCCAACCAACGATCGAGCAGGCCCAGCCCGGAGCGCTTCCACGAGATGCGCGGTTGGAAATTGAAATTGAACGCAGAGCCTTCACCGGATCGGTGCGAGACCTCGATTTCGATCACGAAATCGTGGCCGAGGCGACGCAACGTGAGGCTGTTGCCGACGCCCGTTCCCTCGGCGATCGCGTACGACTGCCCGGCTTCGAGCTCCCACTTCGGGGTCCAGCGCCAGCGCGCCGCGACCGATGCGGATTCGAAAAGGCGCACTTGGTCTTCCGTCGACAGGCCACGTTGGTATCCGAATTCGACGCCCACGGTTTGCCACGGCTCGAAGCCGATCGAGCTCAACGAATACGTCGTGTTGCCGCTGCGCGTGTCGTAGCGCGCATCGTGGGTCATGCCGACGGGCACCTCGCCGAAGTACGTCAAGTAATCGGCGAGCGTCTGAATCGGCTGCAATCCTGTGCGCGCGCTGTCCGGAAGATCCGACGCGCTGCTCGCGCGAATGCTCACGTCCATGTGTTCGTGCGTGTCCGGCACCCACCAGCGTGAGCGCAGGCCGAAATCGATGAATTGACCGCGCAGCGGATCTTCGGTCCGGTCGATCAAGATGAGATCGCCGCCCGATTCTTGGCTGACGATGTCGGTGTGCACGCCGATCGTCGGACTGATCGTGTGCACGCTTCCGCCCGAGAAGCGCTTCCAGAATGTCGTCGTCGCGTCGAAACCGACGATCAACGCCGAGCGGGCGGGCTGCGCATCCTCTTCGGCGCCTTCGTTCCAGAACGTCGAGCGCGCAGTCGCGTACGGCGTGCCGCGCGCGGAGAGTACGCCCAGACTGAACGGCGCTTCGACCTTGTGCTCGGTGTCGATGCGCAACACGTCGCGCCGGCCTAGACCGTCCTCGAACGGATCGTAGTAGCGCTCGTCGCCGTCGCGACGACGGAGGTACGCGGCATCCAAACGGCCGGAATAGTAGATCGGATTGTCGAACGCGTAGCCGATGCGCGTACGGCCGCGGAACGCGCCGAGCGAAGGCAGTTCGTCTACGTCGCGGCGATTTTCGAGGCGCGTCTTCGCACTCGCATTGAAGTACCACTCGTCCTTCGCCTTGCGCCAATGAACGTAGTTGTCCTTCGTTTCGTAGCGCAGATAGTCGCGTTCGAAGAATTCGCTCTGCACGCCGGCATCGCTTTGACGACTGAAGGCGACGTCGACCCACTCACCTTCGCGGATCGTGTAGCGCGTCCGTGCGCGGAACCACGTGCGGATCAACGATCGATCGTCTTCTTCGACGCGCACGAGACCGCGGTCGCTCTTGCGATCCGGGATGCCGTCGAATTCCGTCTCGAGGTGAAACTTGTCGCCCGCATAGAAATCGATTCCGATGCCGGCGAGCACGCCGCGCGAACCGAGGATGCCCAAGTTGTAGTGCCAATTGCCGCGCAGATCGATGTCGGGAATCTTGAGGACTTTGCCGATCGTGCGACCTGCGGCCTTCCCCACGGGACCGAGTTCGTCATTGAGCGTGGCGCGAATCGCAGCGCCGTACTTCGCGCTGTTTCCGAGCACCAATCGATCGATGAGCGGCTTGCCCTCGCGATCGAAATCCGGCGTGAACGACGGCAGCGGAATCTGCAGACCGTTCTCGAAGCGCAACCGATTCTTACGCGTCGAGAAGCTGTACGCGACGCGCTCGTCCGCCGCGTTCTTCTTCGGCGTGATGCGCATGTCGCCCGTCTCGATGACGTAGTGCGGGTGGTCGAACTCGCACGATGTGATCTCCGCGTTCTCGGCGCGCAACGAAGGCCCGTCGGGAGTCGGAGCGATCCGCATCCATCCCGTCCGCGCACGCAGTCGTTGACGGAACCCGCGGATGTCGACGTCGACGGAAACGTCGGCGTCTTGGATCCAGCCTTGCGTGTCGATGATGTCGAGATAGATCGCCGACGCCCGTGCTGTGCGTTCGCCCTCGGAGAAACCCTCGATATTGCCTTCGATGTAGAGCTCTGAAAGCACTTTGAAGAGCGTGTTTTCCTGCGCCGCCTTCAAGACCGCCGGCAACTTCAAGAACATGTTCGCTCGCCCCGGAGCAGCCGGGGGCGGTGCAGGTACGGGCGCATCCACGGGCTTGTCGACGCGCAGGTCGCGACCGCGCACGGACTCGTCCAGCTTCTTCTTTCCGCTGTTCCTCCACTCTTCGCGATCGACCCAGAACAACGTCCACTCGGCGAACAACTGATCGGCACCGAAACGGAAGCGCGGATTGCGCATGACGAGGATCGTTTTCTGATCCTGATCGAAGGGCTGCATCGACTCGTATTCGATCGACCACGACATGCCCGGTGCGCCGACTTTCGAGCGCAGCGCACCTCTGTCGGTCGAGAGCAGCATGTTCATCGTGTCGTACTGGATCCACGACGATTGCCACTCGGCGTCGAGCAGAGTCATGTGCGCCGGAGTGCCTTCGACGCGCACCCGATCGGGAACGGCGTGCAAGGTTTCGCCGTCGGCATCCAAGCGCTCTCCCATCACCGCGCGGAACCCGCCGTCGGCATCGATCGATGCAATTTGCTTGGTTTCCAGGCGTTTCGCGTCGTCGAACTTGCCTTGCATGCGAATCGACCCGGCGTCGATCCTCCACTGCTCGCCGTCGAACGTAGCTCCTTCGACATGCGCGTCACCGATGAGCGAGATCTCGCTCCTATCGGCGCGGATCATGTTCGCGCGCAATTCACGCAAGACGGCAGGATCGCTGCCAGGGCCCTGACTCGCGGGGACGGCGCTCGGTTCGGGCACGAATGCGGCGTCGATCGCTTTGGCCGGTGGATCGAGGCGCGCTTTCGCGTTCTGTGCCGCGAAGTGCTCGCGATCGACCTCGATCCAATCGGCGTCGACGGCGAATGGAATCAACGTGCCGACGAGCTTGCCCTTCGCGCGGACTTGGCGCCCCTCCGTCGCTGCCAGACGCGCCAAGCCGTTTTCGTCGAGCGTGAACTCGTCGCCGTCGCCGACCAATTCGCCGCGGCCCACGTAGTCGACGTGCACGTCGGTTCTCGCGTGCACTTTGTTCGTGACGACCGTCGGGCGCTCGCCGGTCGTGAATGTCCCTTCGACGACGAGGTCTTGGCACGTGACCGTCGCATCGTCTTCACCGCGCAAGATCTTCGCGGTGACGTCGTGCTGGACGTGGGCGTTGAAGGAGCGCGGAGCCGCCGGATTCAGCTTGTTTTCGGCCTCTGCCGTGACGTCGAAGGACTCACTCGAGAAGTTCATCGAGCCGTCGGCTGATTCGATGCTGCCCGTGACACGCCGCGTCGCCGTCACGCGCGTCGGACTGGCGGCGATCTCGACAGCTTCGACGCGTGCTTCGAATGCCGCCGTCTTCCCGACGGCACCGCGCGCGAAATCGAAACGTGCGCGCTTGTCGTCGCTGCCGAACATGCGCATGTCGTCGCGACTGATCGCGGCGATACGATCGGCCGATCCGGTGCCTTCCAGACTGCTGAACTTGACGTCGCCTTCGGCCATGAACGTGCGTGCTTCGGGATCGAAATCACGCACGATGTTCGCGTTCGCATTCAAGCCACCTTCCTCGGCGCTCGTGATCGAAACGTCGCGCGCCTCAGTGATCGTGAGCTTCTCTTTCGTTGCGGTCCCGCCGAGTCCCCCGCGCGCGACCGTAGTCGCCTTGCGTCCATCGAGCGCCGTCACGTCGAGCGTCGTGACGCCGGTCGTGGACATGAGCACGACCGGTGCTCCCGTGACGAGTTGCCAGCTCATCGCGAGCGTGTCGGAAGTGAGCTTGTTGACACCGAAGTCGAGAACGACAGCGCCGGTCGCGTCCAGGCGTCCCGACTTCGTCTTCGGATCGTCGTGGCCCACGATCTTCTCGGTTGCGTGCAGCACCAGATCGATGCCCGGTTTCACGTTGGGCACGGTCAGTACGACCGGGCCGCTCATCGTGACCGTGTCGCCCTCCTCGCGCGTCACCACGAGCGGACCACGACCTTCCAAGTGCGCGAGAGCGCCGCTCAATTCGGGCCTTTCCGCCGTCAAAAAGCGCCCAATTTCGACGTCTCCTTGCGGATGGCCGGTGAGGGTCGAGCGTTCCAAATCGCCCTTTGCGTCGAATTCGAACTGAGCGTGGTCGGAACGGAACGTATCGTTTCCCGACATGAGCACGACGTTCTGATCGAGCTTGCCCAGCGCGAGTCTGTTTCTGAGTGCGAACGTGAACTCCGCGTGCTCCGCCTCGAACGTCTCGCCACGACTCACGGCGATCACCGAACCGTCGGCGTCCGCACTGACGATCTCGAACGGATCGGCTTCGCGCCCGGTCTTCTTGCCGAGCATGTGAACGCGTGTCGCCCGGATCTCGATCGGTTCGGTGCGCGTCGGATCATTCACGAGCGGCGCACCGCTCGCGACCTCGAGAATGGCTCCGCCGCTCGCGACGATGTCGATGAACTCCTGTCCGTCCTTCAACACTTGCTTGGCGAAGACGCCGCCTTCTTTCCCCGAGCGCAGCGTCACGGTCTGACCCTTCTCGAGGTCGAGCCGAATCGAGGCGTCGCGCAGGAGATCGAAGTTTCCGCTGTTCGCGCCGGCCTTCATTCCCAGGCCTTCCGCCACTAGACCCTTGCCGCGGATGTTCACGCGCTCCTGCGTCGCGAAGCTCATGTCAGCGAGCTTCCATTCCAGCTTGGTGGTGTCGAAATCGAGCGGTGCGACCGGGCCGCCTTCGAAAAGCGTCATGAGAACGTTCGTCAACTCGATGGGTTGTTCGTCGGGCAAACTCAACGTGCCGTTCTTGCGCGCGATCTTGACTCGGCTCAGCGGCGAGCGCATTTCAGCCCGCTTTTTCTGGTTGTGTTTGTCGAACACCGTGATCGAGAGGCCGTGCATGTCGAGCACGTCGTCGGGCAGTTGATCGACGTCGTTCGCGTGCACCGTCAGTTCGGGTTTGAGCGTCGAACCCGCGTCGCTGCTCGTGCGCTGTGTGAAGTCGACCGCCCCGTCGAGCTTGACACTGATCGCGTCGCCCTTGCCTTCGACCTTCGTGCTCGCCGTCGGGATGTCGCTGAATTGCCCTTCTTTCGCCGGGCGAGAGCGCATCTCGTGTTCTTCCGGCGCCCCGGGCTTCGAACGCAGCGCCCACAACGCCGCAAGGCCTAGGCCGACGAGCAGCAGGAAGACGATGACTCGCTTCATCGCGAGCCCGCGTCGATCCATTCCTGCCAACGACCGCGAGCGCGCAGCAAGATCTCGGCGAGTTCGCGCACTGCGCCGTCACCACCAGAACGCGACAGCACGAGATCGCTTCGATCGCGAATCTCGGCCACGGCGTTCGCGGGCGCCGCGAAGAATCCGGCACGTACGCGCATCCCGAGGTCCGGCAAGTCGTCGCCCATCGCGATCGTCTCGTCGACGCTGATCCCGAAACGCGTTTGGAGGCGCTCGAGCACTTCGCGTTTCGATTCGACGTGCATCTCGAGCGCGTCGATCTTCAATTCGGCCGCGCGATGCGCCGTGACCGCGCAACCACGGCCCGTGATCCACACGATCTTGAAGCCCGACTTCGAGAGCCAACGCAGCGCGATACCGTCCTGCACGTCGAAGTGCTGTTCCTCGCGAATGCCCGTTTCGCCCGAGGAATACACCACTTTTCCGTCGGTCATGACGCCGTCGACGTCGAGTGCGAGCAGTTTGGCGCCCACCAACTTCGCCTGAGGATCGAGCTTCGAAGACGCTTCCAAATTCTTGACCTACACGCGCACGTCGAGGACGTCTTGAATGTCGATGAGGCCGAGCGGGCGACGCTCCGAATCGACGACGGGAATCTGGTCGATGCGGTGTTCGCGCAACATGTGCATCGCTTCTTCGACGAGCGCGTCCGGCCCGATCGACTTCGGCGACTTGCCCATCGATTCGTCGACGGGACGATTCATGTCGAGCGCATCTTTCTCGAGCAATCGCGACAGATCGCCGTGTGTGAAGATGCCGACGAGCTTGTGCGTCGCGTCGACGATCAACGCCGCTCCCGGACGACCTGGCGTCCGATTCATGACGAGCACGACGTCGCGCAGTTTCGAGCCGCTCTTCGCGATCGGCATGTGCTCGCCTTTGCGCATCATCTCGCGCACCTTCATCAGCTTGCGGCCGAGTGCTCCCGCCGGATGAAAAAGTGCGTATTCCTCGCGGCCGAAAGGCCTTTCTTGCAACACGACCATCGCGAGCGCATCTCCGAGCGCGAGCAGCGCCGACGTGCTGGCGGTCGGTGCCAAATTCATCGGGCAGGCTTCTTGGACGCGGCCGATGTCGAGCACGCAATCCGCGTGACGTGCGAGCGTCGAATTCGGCGCACCGGTCAACGCGATGATCGAAGCACCGAGCTTGCGGGCGGGCCCGAGCAACGCCGTCACTTCGGCCGACTCACCCGAGTTCGAGATCGCGAACAAGATGTCGCGCTCGCGGATGCGGCCAAGATCGCCGTGCAGCGCTTCCGTCGGATGCAGGAAGAGCGACGGCGTGCCGGTCGAAGCGAGCGTCGCGGAGATTTTCTGACCGACGAGCCCGGCCTTGCCGACGCCGGTGACGACGACCAAGCCTGCGCATGCGATCAACCGATCGACGGCGTCGACGAAGCGCGCGTCGAGACGCGCCTCCAATCCCGCGATGGTGTGCGCTTCGAGGCGCACGACCTCCGCCGCTCGTGCCAGGAGCCGTTCATGGCGTTCACCGTTCCCGGCCAATGCAATTTCCTTCGTGTTCGAACGCGCCCCGACCTGCCCGGAACGTCTTCGGCGGATTCTAGAGGTCTGACTGCGCGCTTCAAGCAGCGTGCTGAACCGCTAAGATCTCGCGCTCGCAACCTCGCGTCAGCACCTGAGGATCCCGTCATTTCGCTCGCCCCCCGAACCTGGTCCAAATCGATTCGCGACCGCGCTGCGATCACGTTCATGGTGCCGGCGGCGTTCGGTCTCGTGGGATCGAACGTCGACTGGATCGAAACGGCCTTCGTCATCGTGCTGCTCGTGATCAGCCTCGGCGTTCACGAGGCCGCCCACGCCTGGTCGGCGTGGAAGCTCGGTGACTCCACGGCGAAGGACATGGGACGGATGACCCTCAATCCGCTCGTCCACATCGACCCGTTCATGTCGATCATCTTGCCCGCCCTGTGCGCCATCACCGGCGCGCCCATCTTCGGCGGCGCGAAGCCCGTGCCCGTGAATTTCAATCGGTTGCGCAACCCGTGGCCCGACATGGGGATCGTGGCATTTGCGGGTCCGCTCTCGAATTTGCTGCTCGCGTGTCTCTTTTTCGCCTTGTTCAAGCTCTTCGTTCTCACGGGTTTCTACAACGACGCCGCGTACACGGCGCTCGCGCGAGAAAACGACTTGCTGCCGCGGATCATGATGAAATCGATGCAGTACAACGTGCTGCTGTTCGTCTTCAACCTCATCCCGATCCCGCCGCTCGACGGATCGCGAATCATGGCCAACGCCCTGCCCCTTTCCGTGCGCGAGAACTACGTCCGGATCGGCGGCTTCGGGCTCGTGCTCGTGTTCATGCTCATCAACTACGTGAGACCGTTCCAGGTCTTGGTATTCTCCGTGCTGGACAAGGTCGAGGATCTCGTGAAGAACATCGTGACGTTGGGAAATCGATGGTGAGCGCACCGATTTTCACCGTGCGCCTCGAGCGCGTTTTCCAAGGTCCGATGGACCTGCTGCTGCACCTCGTGCGCGAGCAGGAGGTCGAGATCACCGAGGTCGAGATCTCGCGCGTCATCGGCGGCTACCTCGAGTACTTGCAAGCGATGCGCGACCTGGACATCGAAGTCGCCGGCGATTTCCTCGTCATGGCGGCCACGTTGATGTCGATCAAGAGCCGCTCGCTCCTGCCGCGCGAGTCGGTCGCGCTCGAAGACGAGCTCGATCCGAAGGACGAGCTGATCCAGCGCTTGATCGAGTACCGACGCTTCCGCGAAGCCTCGGATCGACTGGGTGAGCGCTACGAATTGCGTGCGCTGCAACATGCGCGCGGCGCGATGACGGCGCCCGACGGCGCGAGCGAGCCCGAGCTGGATCTCGGCGAAGTTTCGCAATGGGATCTGCTCGCCGCTTTCTCGCGACTCTTGCGCGAGACGCTCGCGAACCGGCCGCACCGCGTCAAAGCGGACACGCGGCCGCTGCGTTATTACGTCGCGGGTCTGGCGCACAAGATGCGCGAACACCGCATGCTTTCGCTGCGTGACGCCGTCTTCATGCTCGACGACGAACCGACGCGCGAATCGTTGATCGGTGCGTTCTGCGCGCTCCTCGAACTCTGCAAGCTCGGCATCGTGCGCGTCGTGCAAGTCAGCGGCGCCGCCGAGATCGGCATCGAACTCGTCGCATCTCACACCGACGACATGGACGCCGTCATCTCGTCCGAGATCTTCGATGACGAAAAGCCGCCCGAAACTGCGGCGGAACAAGCCTCCGCAGCACCCAATACGACTGCCGCAGCGCCGGTTTCGAGCGCGCAAGCAGAAGTCGTCGAATAGGTTCCGCCCGGCCCTTTACCGCTGGTCCCGCGCGGTCCATATTGCGCTCTCCAAAGCCATCTCGTCCCCACGCAGCAGATCGAATCATGAGCAACACGCTCGACGTCACCGACACCACTTGGGATTCCGCCGTCCTCCAGAGCACCACGCCCGTGCTCGTCGATTTTTGGGCGACGTGGTGCATGCCCTGCAAGGCCATGGGACCGTACGTCGACAAGATCGCCGACGAGTTCAAGGGCAAGCTGAAGGTCGTGAAGCTCAACACGGAAGACAATCCCGAGATCGCGTCGCGCTACGGCATCACCGCGATCCCGACGTTCCTCGTGTTGAAGAACGGCGCGGTCGTCAAGCAGTTGGTCGGCGCGGTGCGCAAATACGACGACTTGAAGGGCATGGTCGAGCCGCACCTCTGAGTGTGGTGACCGTTCCGTGCGCGTCGTCTTCATGGGCTCGCCTCCGTTCGCGGGGCCTGTGTTCGACGCTTTGCTCGCGCGACCCCGTCACGACGTCGTCGCACTCGTGACGCGACCGGACAAACCGCGCGGGCGGGGGATGAAAGTCGAAGAGTCGGACCTCGTCCGTGCGGCGAGATCGCGCGACATCGAGGTGTTGCAGCCCGATAGAGCACGCGGGCCCGAGTTCATCGAGCGCTTGAGAAGTTTCGCGCCCGACGTCGCGCTGGTCGCGAGCTTCGGCGAGATCTTGAGGCAGGACGTGCTCGACGTGCCGCGCCTCGGATGTCTGAACGTGCACGCGTCGTTGTTGCCGCGACATCGCGGTGCGTCGCCGATCCAAGCCGCGCTTCTAGCGGGCGATCTCGAAACCGGCGTTTCGATCCAACGCATGGTGCTCGCGCTCGACGAAGGCGACATCGTCGTCGAAGCGCGCACGCCGATCGAAGCTCACGAAAACAGCGGTGAATTACTCGCGCGGCTGTCTCTCATCGGCGGTGACGCAGCGGTGAACGCGTTGGACCAACTCGAGAGCGGGCAAGCGCATTTCACGCCGCAGGATCCGTCGCGCGCGACTTTCGCCACGAAGATCAAGAAGGAGCACGGACTCGTCGACTGGTCGAAAAGCGCTGTCGAAATCGATCGCTTGGTGCGCGCGTTCACGCCGTGGCCCGGAGCGCGGACGAAGTTTGCCGGCGTCGACATCGGCGTACTCGACGTGCGTGTGCGTGCCGACGTGACGGCGAGCGGACATCCTGGAACGATCATGTCCATCAAGCCGACCTTGCTCGTTGCGTGCGCTGTCGGCGTGCTCGAAATTCGTGCGCTGAAACCAGCCGGCAAAGGTCGCATGGACGCGCACGCCTGGTCGAACGGCGCTCGCCCCGAACTCGGTGCCCGTTTCGGGGACGCGTGATGTCGCGTCTCGTCGCGCTCGAAATTCTGCGCGCTCGCCATCGCGTTTCTTTGCGTGCCGTCGATCGAGCAGCGCGCGAACACGGTCTCGACCCTCGCGATCGAGCGCTCGTGCGGCGCATCGTCGGCACCGAAGTGCGCCGACGCGCCACGTTGCGCGTGCTGACGAAGAAATTCGCTCACGGCAAGCCGACGGCCGCAGTGCAGGACTGCATCGCGCTCGGGCTCATTCAACTGTTCTTCTTGGACACGATCCCCGATCACGCCGCGGTTTCGGAAACGGTGCGCGCGGCCTACGACGTGCTCGGACCGAAGAAAGCGCAGTACGTGAATGCGTGTCTGCGAGCTGCGATTCGTGCGCGCAAGAACGGCCTGTCGGGCGATCCGCGTCAGGATCTGCCGCTGCGCAACTTGCACTTGGACTCGGCCGTGTTCAGTGATCCGAAGATCCATCCGCTCTTGTGGGCCGAGGAAGCGCTGTCGATGCCGGTGCCGCTCGTGAAGCGTTGGTCGAAGCGCTACGGCAGCGAAAAGGCCTTGGAATTGGCTCGAAATGCGCTGGTCGAGCCCGATCTCTCGATCCGAGTCGTGCGCGGAGATCGCGCCGACGTCGAGCGCGCATTCGACGGCCGCGTCACGTTCCGACACGGAGTTCACGACTCGATCTTGATCGCATCGATGCACACGGTCGCACCGATTCTCACGTCAGAACTCTTCGTGAACGGAACGATCACGGTTCAAGGTGAGAGCGCGTTGCGGGCAGCGGAACTCGTCGAAGCTCGCGCCGGTGAGCGCGTTCTCGACATGTGCGCTGCGCCCGGCGGGAAGACAGCCGTGCTCGCAGCGAGCGGCGCCCACGTCACCGCGTGCGACGACGACGAAAAACGCTGCGCACGTCTGCGGCAGACCGTCGAACGCATCGTCCCGAATGCGGCGATCGACGTGCGCGTGCACGACGCAGCCGCAGGGCTCGAGCCTGCGAGCTTCGACGCCGTCCTCGTCGACGTGCCGTGCAGCAATACCGGCGTGCTCGCAGCGCGACCCGGAGCGCGTTGGCGCTTCTCGCCCGACTCGCAGAAAGCGCTCGCCGAACTGCAGATGCGCTTGCTCCTCGCGGCCTCGACGTGCGTGAAGCCGGGTGGTCGACTCGTCTATTCGACGTGCAGCATCGAGCCCGAGGAGAATCAGCGCCGCGTGAAATCGTTCCTCGCCGAACACTCTGGTTTCGCGCTCGAACGCGAGATCGACTCGTTGCCTGCCGCGAACGGCGGCGCCGGTCCCGTCGACGGTGGCTACGCAGCATGCCTGGTGCGTTTGCCATGAATTTCTCGAGCGAATCCCCGCGTCGAGCACTCGTCACCGGCGCCTCGTCTGGCATCGGCGCAGCGACGGCGAGACGCCTCGCGCGCGAGGGTTACCGTGTCGCGTTGCTCGCTCGACGCGCCGACAAGCTCGAGGCGCTCGCTCGCGAGCTGGACGGATCGGCGAATCGAAAGCACCTTGTTTTGCCGTGTGATTTGCGCGAACCGGAAGCGATCAACGCGGCTTTCGACACTTTGTCGAAAGCGTTCGGCGGCCTCGATCTGCTCGTCAACAACGCCGGCATGGGCTATCGCGCGCGCGTCGATGAACTCGAACCAGCCTTGCTTGCGCGCGTCTTCGACACGAACGTGTTCGGACTCCTCTTATGCTGCAAAGCAGCGCTGCCGCTATTGCGTCGCGGCACGAAACCCGTCGTCGTCAACGTCGCGAGCGTCGTCGGTCGACGCGGCATCCCCGGCCAATCTGCTTATTCCGCGAGCAAGGCGGCGGTTGTTTCCATCGGTGAATCGTTGCGCGTCGAGTGGCAACACGAAGGCATTGCCGTGTGCACGCTCAACCCCGGATTGACCGCGACGGGCTTCTTCGATGCACAGCCGAATCCGTCGAACTTGCCCGATCCCGACATGGCCTCGAGCACAGGTGCAGATCACGTCGCCGAACACGTGCTCGCGCTCGATCGTTCACCTCGACCCGAGATCAACTTGCGCGCCAAATGGCGCCTGCTCGCGATCCTCTCTCTCGTCGCGCCGCGCATCGCCGATCGCATGCTCGTCGATCGGCTGGGTTGGAAGTCCCCGCGCGCGCCTTGAGCTCAGTGCGGCGGCGGTTCCATCTGCCCCGGAATCAAGTTGAGCAGCACTGCTGCGTCCGCTTGATCGAAGATGTCGCCCCACTCATTCGCGGATTGCGCGGTGTCTTGCGGCGTGATGGTCGGCAACACAGCTGCGATCTCTTGGTGTAAATGCCGCTCGATCCAGCGTCGATTCGTCTGCACGGTGCCAACGACGGGCAACACGGTCAGATCGGATTCCGCAGCGAGCAGCGCGAGTACGTCGGCCGGCACCATGCCCGGCATTACAACCGTCAGCAATTGACCGAAGCGACCCAGCGGCACGAGTCCATGCTCGATCAGGAATGCCGTGTTGAGCCCTTTGCGCGCCGTCATGTCGGGCTCGTACATCTCCACCGTGACGAACGGCATGTTGTAGATCTCGCACACGACGCGAGAGAGTTCCCAATCGCTGACGAGACTCGCGCTCACGACGGCTTCGGCGAAAGGAGCGTTGCCACGCGTGCTGAACTGCAGCGCTTCGCGAAGCGCTTGCGGGTCGCACATGCCGCGCTCGGCGAGGACTTCGGACAAGCGCGCGTACTCGAGACGTTGGTTGTTCTTCACGGTGGGATCGTGTGTCTGAGCGGAGGTAGGGCACACCTCGACGCAACTTTCTTTCGGCACGAGAACCCGCGTTTCTGAAGGGTCGAGAAGAAAGTTCTCGCGCTCAGCGCGTTACGATTTCGACGTGGGGCCGCCCGACCCGCCGACTGTGCAGAACGTGAACGAACTTCGAACCCCGCGCTGGGTGTGGGTTCTGCTCACGGTGCTCGTGATTGCGACTACGGCTGCTCGTTTCATCGGCATCGATTCGCTGTTGCCGCACGCGCCCGAACCTGACGCGGTGATCGTTTGGCAAGCGAGCTACCTCGATCGGCCCGAGGGCGAGGGTGTCACCGCGCGCTCTTATCCGGCGACGTACTATCCGACGTTGCTCGCGCACATCGTCGCAGGTGCGCCGGGTCATTCGCATCTGACGCCTGCTCCGCCGGGAGCGACCGACGACGAGCTGCGTGTTGTGGCGAGCGAACCGTACGTCAAAGCGCGCTCCGTCATCGCGCTCTTGTCGACGCTGCTCGTTCCGTTCACGTTCCTCGTCGCACGCAGATTCTTCTCACCCGGCTGGGCTGTATGCGCGAGCGCATTCGTCGCGACGAGTTTGTTGGCGACCGAGTACGCGCGGCACTCGCGACCGCACGCACCGAGTGCGGCGATGAACATGATCGGTGTGGCTGCTGCGCTCGTCGTTGTGTCGCGACCCAGCGTGCGCAACTACGTCACGGCCGGGTTCGCGGCGGCACTTGCGGTCGGGACGTTGCACAACGGTGTCTTCGTGCTGCCGGCTCTGTTTCTGGCGCATTGTCTCGCGCGTGGGCGCCGCTGGATCGGGCTCGCACTCGCGTTGACGCTCGTCGCACTGTCGGTGTGGATCTTTTATCCGTGGATGTTCAATGCGGGCATATTCGCGCCGGACGATTCGGGGCGCCTCGACATCGGCGGTCAGGCCCTGGGTGCTGAACATTTCACAGCAGCCGGTTTCTACGAGATCCCACGCGGACTCTTCGGGCACGATCCGCTGCTCGTGATCGTTGCAGCTGTCGGCCTCGCGGTCGGCATCGTCGCGTGCATTCGGCCTGCGACGAGACCCCGGGGTGAACTGCGTGCACAGCTGCTCGTGTTGCTGGCGTTCCCGATCTCCTTCACGTTGCTCTGGGGCATGATGAGTCGCGTCGAGCCGCGCTTCGTCGTTTCGCTCGTGCCCTACGCAGCCTTGCTCGCGACGCTCGCGTTGCGCTCCATCACACGAGCCTTCGGCTTTGGCACTATCGCATCGATCGCAACATCACTCGCTGTCTTGGCTGTGCCCACGTACGCCTGCGGCAAGCACTTCCTCTTGGCTGCAAGAGCGGACACCTGGAAGCTCGCGACGCGTTGGGTCGAGGAGCACACCGACCGCAATGCGGATTGCATCGGGATTCCGTTTCTCTACTCGCTCCCCTTGCGCGAGCGTCGAGCCGGACTCGAAGCGTTGCCGCTGTACGCGCGCAACAACTGGGAGTGCTATCAGCTGGCGCTCGATCCGAGCATGGACAGCGGTTGGAATACGCGCTGGATGTTCCGCGCAGGAATGCTGGCCGATCGTCTGCTGTCGGGCGACGAGGCCGTTTCAGCCGCGCGCCAAGACGGCGTGACGTACGCGCTCGTCATGGTGCCCGCCGATCTCGCGATCTCGATCGACAAGACGTACGAGGGCATTTCGAAAGCGGGTGAGCTCGTCTTGCGCATCGATCCCAGCGATACCGGTGCGCCGCAGCTCGTGGGCGCCGGGCTCGATCGTCAGTGGCGCGCATTCGAGTTCGTGATGAAGTCGGATCGCCTGGGTCCGATCATCGAGATCTATCGGATGAAGTGAGCAGAGCGAATCCGGGTGCGCTGGTGTCCAGCAACCAAGATCTGTGCGTCCACTCGAACCCTCGATCATGACCCGCGAGCCACGATTCGTCTCGACACGTGGCGTTGCCGTGCTCATGCCGAAAAACTCAGCACACCCCACCGCCACGCACATGTTCTTCTCCTGACAGAATTCCCTGACACGTGAATGCCGGTACTCCGCCACGCACATGTCAGTCATCAGCGAGGCGCAGCACGCTTGTGAAGTCCGTTGCTCCCCTTCGCCCTCGCAGCCCACGACCCTTCGCGTCCCTCACACTCACACGTCCAAATTCGTGATCTCGAGTGCGTGCCGTTCGATGTACGCGCGCCGCTCCTCAACACCCTCACTCATCAAAATAGTGAAGATCTGATCCGCCGCAAACGCATCATCCATCGTCACCTGGAACAAGGTCCTCTTCGCCGGATCCATCGTGGACTCCCACAACTGATCGGCATCCATCTCACCCAAACCCTTGTAGCGCTGGATGTCGATGTCCGCCTGCGCGCCCTTCTTGAGCGCGAGTGACAACTGAATCGGATCCGTGCACACGAGCGGTTCCTTGCCGCCGACCACTGTCCACTCACCCCCGCCCTGGAATTGCAGGCCTTTCGTGACAAGTGAGTTGAGCACCTTCGTCAGATCTTCCGTGTGCGAAAGATGGCACACGACGACGTCGGCATCATCGCGCGACATCGAACTCTGCGGTCCCTCGTACACCTTCATGTCGCGGAACTTGGCCTTCATCAGTTCGAGGAAGTTCTTCTGCTCACCCAGCGAATCGAACCAATGCTCGACGCCACCGGTCGCGGCCCAGTGCGTGCGCACGTGCTTGCCGTCGAAGCTCTTCACGAGTTCGGCGAAGTTCAAACGCGCCCACGGCGGCGCGACGGTCGCAGCGAGTTCTTCCAAGCGCCGCAAGTCCTCGCTCAACGCGCGCAATTGCACGCCGTCCCACGTCTTCTTCGACTTCGTTTCGACGACCGAGAGCGCATCGACTCCGCGATCGATCAAGATCTGACGCAGCTCGGCATCCGTCGTGACGTAGCGGCTGTCTTTCTTCGTCGTGAGCTTGTAGAGCGGCGGTTGCGCGATGTAGAGGTGTCCTTCGTCGACGAGCTGACGCATGTGACGGAAGAAGAACGTCAACAGCAACGTGCGGATGTGACTGCCGTCGACATCGGCGTCCGTCATGATGATCGTCTTGCCGTAGCGCAGCTTCGTCAGATCGAATTCATCGGCGATGCCCGTGCCCATCGCCGAGATGATGAGTTGAATTTCCGAGTGCGCGAGCATCTTGTCGAGTCGCGCGCGCTCGACGTTCAGGATCTTGCCCTTGAGCGGCAAAATGGCCTGAAAACGGCGATCGCGGCCCATCTTGGCCGAGCCACCGGCCGAGTCACCTTCGACGAGGTAGAGCTCGCTCTCCTCGAGGTTCGAGCTCTGACAATCGGCCAGCTTGCCCGGCAGATTGCCCGACGCGAGCGCGCTCTTGCGACGCACGAGATCGCGCGCTTTGCGAGCTGCTTCGCGCGCTGCTTGAGCACGCACGGCCTTCATCACGATGGCCTTGGCCACGGCCGGATGTTCTTCGAGGTACGTCGACAGCGTCTCGTTCACGACAGACTCGACGATGCCTTGTGCTTCGCGATTGCCGAGCTTGTCCTTCGTCTGCCCTTCGAACTGGGGCTCGGGGACCTTGAGCGACAGCACGGCCGCGAGGCCTTCGCGGAAGTCATCGCCGGACGGCAGCTCGTCCGCGTCCTTCACGATCTTCTGTTGCTTCGCGTAGTTGTTGAGCGTGCGCGTCAGGCCACTCTTCAAACCCGCCAAGTGCGTGCCGCCGCCGTGCGTGTTGATGTTGTTGACGAACGTGTAGACCGTCTCTTGGTAGGTGTCGTTGTACTGAAGCGCCAGTTCGACTTCGTACTCGCGATCAGGACGTTCGGTGCTCGGCACCGTTTTCAACAAGTGCACGACGTCGGGATGCAACGCGTCTTTGTTTTTGTTGATGTTCTCGACGAACGTCACCAAGCCTTGCGGGAACTCGAAGTGTTCCGCGTTGCCCGTGCGCTCGTCGAGGAGATCGATCGAGATGCCGCGCGTGCCCATCAAGTAGGCCATTTCGCGCAGACGCTTCGAAACGATGTCGTACTCGATCTCGGTCGTGCTGAAGATCGTCGGGTCGGGATGGAACGTGACGGTCGTGCCCGTCGCCGAACTCGTGCCGATCACTTCGAGCGCCGTCTTGCGAATGCCGCGCGTGAACGTCATGCGGTACTTCTTCGAATCGCGATCGACGACGACCTCGAGCTCTTCGGAGAGCGCGTTCACGCAAGAGACGCCGACGCCGTGAAGACCGCCCGAGACCTTGTAGGAGTTCTTGTTGAACTTGCCGCCCGCGTGCAGCTTCGTGAGCGCCACTTCGACCGCCGGCATTTTTTCGGTCGGGTGCATGTCGACCGGGATGCCGCGACCGTCGTCGCGCACACTGATCGCGCCGTCGGCTTTGATGGTGACCCAGCAGTGGCGCGCGTAACCGGCGAGCGCCTCGTCCATCGAGTTGTCGACGACCTCCCAGATCAAGTGGTGCAAGCCGCGCACATCGGTGTCGCCGATGTACATCGCAGGCCGCACGCGCACGGCTTCGAGTCCTTCGAGCACCGTGATCGACTCGGCGTCGTACGTCGGAGGCTTCGAATCGTCGGACTTCTTCTCCGGTTTCAATTCGACCGGTTTCGCGTCGGCCTTCTTCGCATCCGCGCTCTTCGAATCCACCGCTTCAGGGACCGAAGTCTTCAGATCACCTGCCTTCGGATCGATCGACTTCGCCGACTTCTTGTCGCCCGACTTGCCCGGTTTCGGTTCGTCCGGTTGACCGGGTTTCGCATCGCCGTCGTGTGTCATCGTCTTGGTCATCGATCGAGCCTGAAGGTGATCTTCCGCACTTCGTCGCGGCCGAGGATTTGGTTGGTGCGCGCGCGAATTTCCTCGCCACGGAAACTCTTCAGTTCGGCGAGATGCGGCGCGGAGGAAACTTGCACGACGAGTTCGCCGCGTGAGAAACGAACCGCACGTGCATGCCGTGCGAACGCGACGCCGGCAGCTTCCTTGAACGCGCGAAACTCGAGCGGCGGGCCGAAGCGTTCGCCGATGCCGCTCGTTTTCAGGAAGCTCTTGAGCGCGTCGTCGAGGGACGCGAGGCCCTTGCGATCGCTTTTCGGTGCAACCCCGCGGCCTCGCATGTCCTTCTTGCCTTCGCGTTCCACGACGATCAAGTGTCCACCGTGATGGGCATCACGATGTAGATGTAGTTTTCGCCGAGCGTGAATTTGCCCGGGCTCGTCTTCTCGTTGAACTCGAGCCTCAACACGGGTGACTCGCAGTTCTTCAAGCCTTCGAGCACGAAGTCGGGGTTGAACGCGATCTCGGCAGCCGCGCCTTTGAACGTCACGTCGAGGCGCGCGTGCGCTTCGCCACGGCCGACGCTCTGTCCGAAGAGCTCGAGGTTGTTCGGCGTGAGACGCATGCGCACAGCTCGCGCTTCAGTGCCGGTGACGTTCGCCACGAGGCGCAACTTGCGCGCGAGCATCTCGGGATCGGCCTCGATGTAGTTCCCCGATTCCTTCGGGATCACAGCCGCGTAACGCGGGAATTCGCCATCGATCAAACGTGCGAAAATCTCGGCGTTCTTCGTCTTCAAGCCGACTTGGTTCTCGCCGAAGTGCAGCTGCACTTGCTCGAGCGGATCGGTGATGACGCGACAGAAAAGCTGCATGCCTTTCGTCGGCACGATCGCGGGGCGCGAGCGATCTACGGGTCGCGATTGGCACTCCATCGTCGACAACGCCAAACGCCGACCGTCCGTCGCAACGAGTTTGAGCATCCCGTCTTCGACTTCAGCCAACACGCCGTGCATCGCGTAGCGACCCGCCTCGCGTGCAGCCGCGAATGCGGTGCGGCCGACGAGACGCGTGAAGTTCCCGCCCTGGATCGACAGCGTCGGCGTGTCGCCGAAGCTCGAGATCACCGGGAATTCATCCGGGTCGACGGTGACGAGCTCGCACTTGTCCTCGCCGCTCTGGATGACGCAGTTCTGCTCGTGAGTCGTGAGTTCGACTTCCGAACCCGACAGGTCGCGCACGAAGTCGAGAGTGACGCGCGACGGCACGACTGCGATGCCCGGCTCGATGACTTTGACGAGGGGCATTTTCATGTCGCCTTCGCCCGATCCGTCCGAGACCGGAATCCGGAAGCGCACCGAACATTCGAGATCCGTTCCGAGGATCTCGATCGCATCGACGGTCGCCACCAAGCACACGTTCTCGAGAACGGGCTTGGTGCTTTTCGCCGGGATGACGTTGTTCACGACGGCGAGGGCTTCGCGCAGCTTCTCGCGATCGCAGATGATCTTCATGCTCGACTACTCCGTTGTTCGACTTGGGGCGGGTGTGTGGTGGTGAGTTGCATGGTCAGCTTGCGTGGCGTGTGACCTGCGTGTGCGTGCGTTGAGCTTCGTGGAATCGAGGAGCGGAGAGCGTTGAGTTGTGCACACCTGGACGGGGCGTGCGTGGTTCCTCTCCTAGATAGATATCTTTCTCATCGTCATCATCTAGGCGCGCCAAAACGTGGACAACCCAGGACGACCCGACGCACAACCAACGCCCCACCAGCGAGTTGCACTCGTCCGTGAAGCTGTGCACAGATCCACCACGCGTGTGGACAACACGACACTCAGACCCCACTTCCCCACGCTTGTCCCCGATTCGGGCGACGAGTGCGAAAGGGCGGTGGAGAATGACGTGGTTGCCCACATTGTGCGCACGTGTTTTCCGGAAGCGTCGAGGGGGTTATGCACAGGAAAGCTCGGGGTCTGGCGCGTCGAAAAACACCCTGAAAACAAGGGCTTTTCGCCGACTCGCCAAGTGCGCCAAGGGTATGCGATTCGTGCTCCGGAAGCAAAGGCCGAGCAGCCTGTTTTGGTCCATAAAAGTGGCCCTTTTTCGGCGGTCAACTTGCACTCGCGCGGGCTTGGAACCGCAGGCGGCAGATGGCCTTCGCCTGGTGTGTTGGCGCATGGCCGAACTGTACTTGGGCGCACTCAGCCGCCACGTTGCTGAGAGCTGAGAGTGCATCGGCCCGCCAGGTCGGCGCAGTGGACCATCACGGATCCCGACTTGGCTGCAGCAGAGCCGCACTTGGTCGCAACCGAGCGGCAACCGAGGCGCAATCGAGCGGCAACCGAGCGGCAACCGAGCGGCAACCGAGCGGCAACCGAGTCGCACTTGGCCGCCGGGCCAGCACACTTGGCCGCCACGCCCCTTTTCTTCTCTTGACAGAATTCCGTGCGCGTGAACGG
>ENA-ORBV01000451-ORBV01000451.1-microbial-mat-metagenome-genome-assembly--contig:-NODE-451-length-94301-cov-8.198251_pt1 | contig 94301 bp, 78 predicted proteins | sample MGYA00237777_ERZ505514 | MGnify/ENA primary metagenome ERZ505514 (study PRJEB26160, sample SAMN06269048) | microbial mat metagenome | isolation source: Oligotrophic lake microbial mat | place...
CCAAACCACTTAACCGAAAACCACAAAACCCGCCCCGCGCCGGTTACTAGCGCCCACCCCTCTAAAGTAAGTTCAGAATGCTAGCTCACTTCACCAAAGCCGCGCGCGCCGAATCCGCCCGGATCAACGGCGCCCAATCGACGACTCGCGGCTCCATGCTCCCGGGCGAATCCGTTGAAGAATTCACCGAACTCCAAACTCAACTCCGCGCCGAGACGCGAAACGTCACCAGCGGATGGTCCCAAAAGTCGTTGATAACAAACGGTCGCCACGATCCGATCCACGCCAACGAATAGCACGCCGAGATCCTCACCGAAACCGGCAATCGGATCCGGATCCGTGCTCCGCGCCAAACCGCTAATTCCAGCGCCGTCGCCGTCCGAGTCTTATTCGAGGCCATGTCTTATGACCCCCCCGTCATGCTTGTCAGCGCCTCCAGCCGCCAGTCCGGTCAAATCATGGAAAAAGTCCGTAAAATGGCCCGTAGCTTAAACCTGGAGTTCCTCCCGCCACCCCCTAAATGCGACGGATTCTCCCTCGCCAATGGAGCCGAAATCGTCGCCCTGTCCGACAATGAGAAAACCATCCGCTGCTTCTCCGCCCCGCGAATGATCGTCGTCGACGAAGCCGCCTTCGCCTCCGAAGCCGTGTTCAAGGCGCTGGAACCGATGTTACTCGTCTCCAACGGGACTTTCATATTACTAAGTACACCCAGCGGCCAGACCGGCTATTTCTACGACCAATGGCACGCCGAAGATAGCCCGTGGACCAAACTAAAGAGCAGTCTCGAATGCTTCCCGCGAGTCAATCTGGCCGCCATCGAAGCCACGCGCAAAACCACCGCCAAGGACGTCTTCGCCCAGGAATTCGAGTGTAAGTTCGTCGCCTCCGGCGGCCAGATCATCAGCCTCGAAACCCTGCGCAAGTGTTACCGCGACGATTTCGAACTCTTCGACCCCGAATACCATCTGGAAGGAATGGACTAAATGCCGCGCCATTCAATCACCGGCTATGTCGTCGCCGCCACCAAACCCCAGCCCTGCGTCACCTGGGTGCGCCCGCCGCTCAGTAATTCTTCCGGAATCAACGTGACCGTTACCGAGCCGCGACCGTCAGGGAGTGTCCATGGGCCAGAATCCCCGAAACCGGTACCCGCGCCATGTCCGATATTCACGGGTTTAATAAGAGTAGTGCATGATAAGGGAATGCCAAAACGGCGCCTCCTCCTCTGCCTGCTCATCGGCATTCTGCCGGCCGCGGACAAGAACCCTCGCGATCAGATCGGCGACCGCGCCGGCAAGCCCATGGCGCCCGCCGGCGCCCAGCCTCGCCGTCCCTTTTCGTTGCCCGCTGGCATCACGCTCGACGACCCGCTAACCGCCGATGACGCCGTCGCCATCGCCCTTTGGAACAACACTGCCCTCGAAGCCGATCTCGCGGGAATCGCCCCCGCCCTCGCCGACGTTCGCAATGCCGGACTGCGCCTCAATCCCACTATCCAAAGCTTGCTCCCGATCGGCCCTAAACCATTCGAATTTCTTCTGAACTGGCCAATTGACGATCTCTGGCAACGCAAAAAGCGCATCCTCGCCGCCCAACAAAGTTTCGCTGTCATCGGCGCCGGGCTCGTTCAAAACGGAATCAATCTCGTCCGCGATGTCCGTCTCGCTCATGCCGATTTATGGCTCGCCCAGGCCCGCCAGAAAGCCCTCGCCGAGTCCGCCGCCCTTCGCCTGCGCATCGCCCAACTCACCGGTAAACGCCGCGAAGCCGGCGACGCCAGCGGCCTTGATGTCGGCCTCGCCAGCACCGACGCCGAGTCCGCCGCGGAGCTTGCCAATCGAGCCACCGGCGACATCGAAATCGCCCAATCCCGCCTCCGCGCAATTCTCGGGATACGCGATAATCCTCGCCCTCTCACCGCCCGCAATCGCGTTGCCTGGCCCGCCGTCGCCGCCGCCAGCGAACTTGTTGAAGCCGCCTATGCCGGCCGCCCCGATCTCCGTTCCGCCGAGCTTCAAATCGAGGCCAACGCCTATCGCGCCAAATGGCAACGAAGCCGCATCTTCAGCCTCGTCATGCCCCTGCTCAACATCAAGGAAATCGGCACTCCGCTGCAAACCCGTTCCGGCCCCGGCCTGCAACTGGAACTCCCAATCTTCAATCGCAATCAAGGCCAGATCGACCGCGCCGGCGCCGAAGTTGTCCAAGCCGCCTGGCGCTATGCGGCGCTCCGCGACCGCGTCGAACAGGAGGTCCGCGAATCCATCACCCGCTGGGATCAGTCCCGCCTCGCTGTCGAACAACTGCGGACGCAAGTTCGCCCCGCTCTCGAACAATCCATTCAGCAGTCGGAAACCATATTCAAAAACGGTGACGCCTCCTATCTCAACGTGCTGGAATCCACCCGTCTCCGTTACGACGTGATGCTTCGCGAACTCGATGCGGAAGCCGCGATGGTTCGAGCTTTCGCGGAACTCGAACGTGCCATTGGAAAGAAGTTATGACGGACCTTCGATACGCGCTGGCTGCCGTCGTTCTGCTCGCTAACTGCGCCGCCCCGCCCGCCGTCCAGAAATCCGAAGCCCCCGCCAAAGTCAGCGGACCCCATCCGAAGGAATCCGACCTCGCCGCGATAACCCTATCCGCTGAAGCTGAATCCCGCCTCGGCGTCCGTCTCGCTCCCGTCTCCTCCGGTCAAAGCGGCGACGTCCACCGCTTCGCCGCCGACGTCGTCCTCCCGCCCGGCCGCGTGCTCATCGTCAACGCCGCCGTCTCTGGAACGCTTCGCAACGCCCCTTCGCCTCCTCTGCCTGGCAGCATGGTGAGGAAGGACCAACTGCTCTTCGAGTTGACGCCGATTCTCGCCCTCCCGCGCGACCTGAAACTAACCGCTGACGCCGACTTTGAACAAGTGGTCACCCGCGTCGAAACCGCCAAACTCCGCAAAGCCCGCGCCGACAAAATGTTGAAGGATGAAGTCGGCACTGTCCGCGCCGTGGAGGACGCCAATAACGAATTGGAACTCGCGAAAAGCGTAATGGAATCCGTCCGCGTCCGCCTCGAGCAGATCAAACGCGCCCCCCTCGAAGGCGACGTCAACGTCGCCATTCGCGCTCCCCGCGATGGCATGATCCGCCAGGTTCTGGTAGCCCCCGGCCAAGCCGTCACCGGTGGAGCGCCCCTCGTCGAAATCGCCGACCTAGCCGCCCTGTGGCTGAAGGTGCCCGTCTACGCCGGGGAAGCCGGCAACGTGCAACAGCAGTCCCCGGCGAGCGTCGCTACGCTCTCAGGCCAGCCATTGGGCCAGGCCCTCCCTATCTCCGCCCCGCCCACTGCGGATCCGCTTTCCGCCACCATCGATTTCTACTACCAACTGCCCTCCTCCATTAGCGCCAAACCCGGCGAAAAACTCGCCGTCACTCTCGCCGGCCGCGCCACCAGCCGCGCTTGGCTTCAGGTCCCCTGGTCCGCCGTCGTCTTCGACATAAACGGCGGCGCCTGGGTCTACGAAAAGGCCGCCGAACGCCGCTATGTCCGCCGCCGCGTCACGCTCGATCACACCGCCAACGGCATCGCCTATCTCGTCTCCGGTCCACCCCCCGGCACGCAAGTCGTCATCGCCGGCGTGGCCGAACTTTGGGGCACCGAATTCGGAGCGGGGAAGTAACTCACCATGATGCGCTGGCTCGTTTCTTCTTCGCTCCATCTCCGCGTCGCCGTCCTCGTCGTGGCCATTCTGCTTATGGCCGGCGGCCTCAACGTCGTTCGCCGCGCCCCCCTCGACGTCTTCCCGGAGTTCGCCCCGCCCCTCGTCGAAATCCAGACCGAAGCCCCCGGTCTTTCCACGACTGAAGTCGAAAGCCTTGTCTCAACACCCATTGAAAATGCGGTCAACGGTGTCATTGGCCTCAAGACGTTACGCTCCAAAAGCGTCCTCGGCCTCTCTTCCGTCGTCCTCATTTTCGATATCGGCGCGGACCTCATGCGCTCCCGCCAACTCGTCCAGGAACGCCTCGCTATCGTCACCCCGCAACTCCCCGCCGTGTCCCGGCCGCCCGTCATTCTTTCCCCGTTAAGCTCCACCAGCCGCGCGCTGAAAATCGGCATAACCTCCAAAAAACTCAACCAAGTCGAACTCAGCACCTTGGCCCGCTGGATCATCCGGCCCCGCCTGATGGCCGTCCCCGGCGTAGCCAACGTCGCCATCTGGGGCCAGCGCGACCGCCAATTCCAGATCCTTGTCAACCCCGATCGCCTCCGCGATTTGAAGGTCACCCTCGACGACGTCACCCGCGCCGCCCGCGACGCCGCCACTCCCGCCGCCGGCGGTTTCCTCGACACGCCCAATCAACGCATCGCCATCACCCACCGTCCGCTCCTCGAACGCCCCGATCAAATCGGCCGCATCCCCGTCGTCTTCCGCAACGGCTCGCCCATTCTCCTGCAGGAAGTCGCCCGCATCACCGAAGGCTTCCCCCAGCCCATCGGCGACGCCGTAATCAACGACGTTCCAGGCCTTCTCCTCATCGTCGAAAAGCAGCCTAGCGGCAATACTCTCGATGTGACTCGCGGCGTCGAAGCCGCCCTCAAAGCCCTCGCGCCCGGTCTCCGCGACGTCGATGTCGATCCCACCATTTTCCGTCCCGCCACCTTCATCGAAATGTCGCTGACCAACCTCAACCACGCCCTCCTCTACGGCGCGCTGATGGTCGTCATCATCCTTATTCTTTTCCTCTACGAATGGCGCACCGCCGTCATCAGTCTCACCGCCCTGCCGCTATCATTGGTCGCCGCCGCCCTCGTCATTTATTACACCGGCCAAACCATCAACACCATGGTCCTCGCCGGCCTTGCCATCGCCCTCGGCGAAGTCGTTGACGACGCCATCATCGACGTTGAAAACATCGTCCGCCGCCTCCGTCTCAATCGCGCCAGCCCCAACCCTCAACCGGCCTTCCAAGTCGTCCTCAATGCCTCCATGGAAGTACGCAGCGCCGTCGTCTATGCCAGCGTCATCGTCGCGCTCGTCTTCCTTCCCGTGCTGTTCCTCGACGGCCTCGCCGGCTCCTTCTTCCGCCCTCTCGCCCTCAGCTATGTCCTTGCCGTCATGGCCTCGCTCGCCGTCGCCCTCACCGTCACCCCCGCCATGTCCCTGCTGCTCCTCCCCGGCAGCAGCCTCGAACGCCGCGAGTCGCCGCTCGTCGCCTGGCTCAAAACACGCTACCGCGGCTTCGTCGGCTGGGCGCTTGGCCGCCCCCGTGCCATCCTCGCTACGACATTTCTCCTCCTCGCCGCCAGCGCCGCATCCCTCCCTTTTCTCGGTGAAGACTTCATGCCGAACTTCCGCGAATATGACTTCCTCATGCACTGGGTCGAAAAGCCCGGCACCTCGCTCGAAGCCATGCAGCGCATCACCGTCCGCGCCAGCAAAGAACTCCGCGCCATTCCCGGAGTCCGCAACTTCGGCTCGCACATCGGCCGCGCCGAAGTGGCCGACGAAGTCGTTGGCCCCAACTTCACCGAACTCTGGATCAGCCTGGATCCGAATGTCCCCTACGAAGCGACGGTCGCCAAAATTCAATCCGTCGTCGATGGCTATCCCGGCCTCTACCGCGATCTCCTGACCTACCTCAAGGAGCGCATAAAAGAGGTCCTCTCCGGCGGCAGCGGCGCTATCGTCATTCGCCTCTTCGGGCCCGGCGTCGAGACGCTGCAACAGCAAGCGCAAATTGTCGCCGCCGCTATCAAAGACATCCCCGGCGTCGCTACCCTGCAAGTCGAACCGCAAGTCCTGGTCCCGCAAATCGAAATCTCCGTCCGCCAGGACCACGCCGCCCGCTTCGGCCTCACCAGCGGCGAAGTCCGCCGCACCGCTGTCACCTTACTCCGCGGTACCAAGGTCGGCGAGATCTACGAGGATCAGAAAATCTTCGACATCGCCGTCTGGAGCGAGCCAAGCCTCCGCGCCGACCCCGAAGCTCTCCGCAAACTTCGCATCGATACGCCCTCTGGCGCCAACATCCCCTTGGGCGACGTCGCCGACTTCCGCATCGTCCCCACCCCCAACGTGATCCAGCACGAGAACACATCCCGCCGCATCGACGTCAGTTGCAACGTGAAAGGCCGCGACCTCGGCAGCGTCGCCCGCGAAATCGAAGCCAAGGTCGGCGCCCTGAATTTTCCGCAAGGCTATCACCCCGAATTCCTCGGTGAGTACGTTGCCCGCCAGGCCGCCCGCCAACGACTTTTCCTCCTTGGCGGTATCGCGCTCCTGGGCATCTTCCTCATCCTGCATTCCGACTTTCAATCCGTCCGTCTCGCCGGTATCGTTTTCTTGAGCCTCCCCTTCGCCCTCGTCGGAGGCGTCGTGATGGCCTTCGCCTCCGGCGGAGTACTCTCCCTCGGCTCGCTCGTCGGCTTTGTCACCGTCATCGGCATCGCCGCCAGAAACGGCATCATGCTGGTCAGCCATTACCGCCATCTCGAAGCGGAAGAAGGCGCGCTCACTGGCCGCGAACTATTCATCCGCGGCGCCGAGGAGCGGCTTTCGCCCATCCTTATGACCGGCCTCGCCACCGCCCTCGCCCTTCTGCCAATCGTCCTCGGTGGCAACAAGCCCGGCCAGGAAATCGAACATCCCATGGCCATCATCATCCTCGGCGGTCTGCTAACATCGACGATCCTCAACCTCGTCGTTATGCCGGTGCTCTATGCAAGTTTCAGAACTCGAACTTCAACGCCGCCTGCATAACCCGCGGCCCCCCTCGGCCCCGGTCCGTGACGCCCGTGATCAGTCCCCCGCCCAGCGCATTGAACTGCCGCTCCGGCAACTGAAAATTCGCATGATTCAGGATGTTGAACAACTCATAGCGGAATTGAAACGACCGCTTCTCCGCGATCCGAAAATTCTTCAACAGCGCGACGTTTATGAAATGGCTCTTCGGTCCGTCCAAAATGTTCCGCCCGGAATTGCCAAAATTGAATGGCAAGAACCCATTCGGACTTACTTCACAACTGGTCCGCGAAGCGCACCGCGGCACCGGTTCGAAATTGGATAGCTTAAACCACGGGTAATCCACGCCCCGCCGCCCGGCGCCCGCTATCTCTTCCTGTATGCCCGTGCCGATCCGGTTCGGCCGCGATGACTCCCCCAGCGCCGTATCGACATTCGCCGACGTCACCGTAAACGCCTGCCCGCTGTAAAATGTCCCGCTGCCCGACATCTGCCATCCGCCCACCATCCCATTCTGCCATCGCACCGCGTGCTTGAAAAACTTCTTCCCCCGCCCAAACGGCAGCGCCGTTGAATAGACCACCGCAATTACATGCCGCCGGTCAAAGTCGGACCGCGCTCGCTCGCTCTTCAAATCCCGCGAATTCTGCGCCCCGGCAAAGCCGCCCGTGGAATTCCCATTCAATTGCGACGCGTCGTCAATCGACTTACTGATCGTGTAATTGATCCGGAAGAACCCGCTCCGCGCCCGGCGCCGCAGCGAGATCTGCCCCGCATTGTAATTCGAGTTCGCCCCAAATGAAAAATAGTTGATCGTATTTATACCCGTGATCGACCGCGGAAACGCAATATTCGCCTGATAGAGCGCCATCGTCCGCAGCGGTTGGTTAATGTCGTAGTGACGCCCCAAATGCGTCCCCTTCGACCCCACATATCCCATCTCCAGCGCCATTGAATTTCCCACCTCGCGCTCAATCGTCAAGTTGTAACTCTGCAAATCGCCCAAGGGCGGACGCGGGTCATAACCATTCGAGTTCGTCGAGTTACCCTCTGTCGCCCGAATATCCGGGAAAGGATTCGAGAGCGTCACCAGCGACGTGTCGGTCGACAATCGCGAAAAAGTCTGATTGACCGAGAATGGAAAACCAGTCATCAAATTCGTCCGGATCGGATTCAACAAATGCCCGGTATAGAAAATCCCATATCCGCCGCGAATTACCGTTGTCGCCTTCAACGGCGTCCGCCAGGCAAACCCCGTTCGCGGCGCAAAGTTGATCTTGTCCGCATACACCAGCGATCGCGGATAACCCACATCCTTCGCCAGCGCCACCTTGTCCTGTAAGTTGAACTTCGCAATCCGCGCTTGTAAATCCGGGATATTTGCGTCATCGGAGATAATGATTTTCCCAAACTCCGCCACGAAGTTCGACGCCCGTCCATAGCGGTCCACCGGCGGCAGGTCCAACTCATAACGCATCCCCAGATTCAACGTCAGCGTCCGCGTAACCTTAAAGTCGTCGTTGAAAAATGCCCCCAGGCTGAATGACCGTAGGTAGTTTATCGTCGGCTGCGCATTCCGTGTCGTGCTTTGCAGCATCCCCAGCAGGAAATCGGCGACCGAGTGCTGTGTCCAGTTCCGCTGAAACGCGAATGTCCCCCGCGCATTGTCGTAATAGGGTTGATTAAACCGTACCCGCTCAATATCGGCGCCCCACTTCATAACATGCTTGTTCTTGATCCAGGTGAACTTATTACTCGCCAGAAAGGTCGTAACATGATACTGCGCCGGCTGCGCCGCCACCGATCCAAGCGAAATGTAGTCCTGAACCGTTACCCGCGGAAAGCCTCGCAGCAACGGATCGTTGGTCACTCCCGTAATGCCCAACGGTCCCGCAATGTCCTGCCCCTGAAACGCCGTGCTTTCGTTCGTCGCCCCCCGGCTAAACCCGGCCCGGACTTCGGTCAACAATGTCGGAGTGAACATATGGGTATAGTCGACGCCCGCCAGCGACCGTACATCGTCGGAAAAGTTCGGCCACAGCGGTATCGCTCCCGCCGAGAATGGATTTGTTGTGTCGGCGTCCCTTACTTGCGCCCGGAAACTCACCGTATCCTTTTCCCTAAACCGGTGGTCCACCTTCCACACAAAGCTGCTCCAAACGTCGAAATCTTTCCCGCTGCTGATGTAATTGTTGGATGGATCCGCGCGGTTCGGCAACGGATAGTATTCCAATAACTTCAACGCAATGGGATGGAATCGGCTCGCCGGAATCTTATTTCCCGAGAAGCACCCCGTCTTCACCGTCGCCGAGCAGGTCCCTGTCGCTAGCGGGTCTCTCAAATACAAAGGCGCGCCCGTCACCGGTACTACCGACTCCGAAAAGTCACCCTTCCGCTGTAACAGTGTCGGCACGTTTCCAATCCGGCTCTGCCCTAACACTTCACGATAGGACTCCCAGCTAAACATGAAGAACGTCTTATCCCGCCCGTTGTAAAGCCCCGGTATCTTAACTGGCCCATGAATCGTCGCCCCAAATTGGTTTCGCCGCAATTTCTGCTTCCGCTGGTCGAAGAACGATCGCGAGTCGAAAATATCATTCCGGATGTACTCAAAGATGTCGCCATGATACTGATTCGTCCCCGACCGCAGCACCATATTAATGTTCCCGCCCGCCATTCGACCCGTCTCCGCTGAGAACCCCGCCACTTCCATTTTGAACTCCTGCATCGCACCCACGTTCGGCCGCACCTGCGCCGCCGCGCCTCGCGGATTCCGGTTGTTAAACCCATCCACGGAGAAATTCGTCGAGTCTGACCTTGCCCCGTTAACATTCAGCCCGGATCCTTGCCCGCCTTGCGCCATTGGCACCACTCCGGAGACCATAAAAGCCAGGTCCGTAAAGTCCCGCCCATCCAATGGCATATCGTTAATTTCCTGCTGCAAAATCACATCGCCCTTAATCGCCCCCACCTCCGTATTGATCAGCGCCACTTCTGTCGACACAGTAACCGACTCCGCCACTGACCCTACTTGTAAGTGCACCTCCGCCCGCCGAACCTGCCCCAACTCCAGTACGACATTGTTCTGGATGTAGCTCCGAAACCCTTCGTGTTCCACGCGCAGTTCGTAAGCTCCAGGCGAAAGATTGGTGACGGTAAAGTCACCGTTTTCACCCGACGTCAATTCGCGCAATGCATTCGTCTCCGTATGCCGGACAGCGATCCTCGCCCCCGGCACAACCGCCGATTGGCTGTCGTGTACAACGCCGCTAATTGTTGCGGACCCCCCTTGCCCGAACAACACCGGCGAAACCAACAACGCAAAAATTAAGATTCGGAAAGGCAACACGGACACTCCCCTTACGACGGTTCCTGTATTTATACCCAATCCCAACCGGGGATGCAATGCCTATTTACCGGCCGTCACAGCCTTCCCGTCCGCCACCGTCTCGTCTGGGTGCGCAATCACAATGTCGCCCTTTTTCAGGCCGCCCGTAATCTCCGCCGACACTCCCGACCGGTGCCCCACCTGCACTTCCCGCCGCCGCGCCACTCCCGCCTCCACGACAAACACCGCCCATCCATTGCCCGCCCGGAACAGCGCATTCGCCGACGCCTGCAACACGCGAGCCGACTCCCACAAAACAAACCCCGCTTCTACCCTATATCCATCCCCCAGCGCCGCCCACTCCGCTTCTGGCGACACCAGATCCGCCACCACCCGAACGCGTTGTTCTTCCACCCCCAATGCCGAAACCTTCGTGAATCCGCCCGGTTCCACCACGCGCACCCGCGCCTCCAGCGTTGACGCGCCTCCCCATCGGTCCAACAGCACCTTCATCCCCGGCGTTATCTTCACCGCGTCCGCCGACAACACTTCCACCACTATTTCAATCGCCCGCGCGTCTCCGATTTCTATCAACGCTTCCCCCGGTACCACTACGCCCTCGCTCTCCCGCACCACTCGTATAACCCGTCCTCCCGCCGGCGCAATCACCGGGATCCGTTCCCCGGTCGCGGCCCCGGCGGTTTCCCGCACCGCCGCGCGCGCGCTTGAAACCTCCGCCCGCGCCGCGTCCACTTCCACCTTCGCCGTCGCCAGCATTCGCTCCCCGGCCAGCATCGAAGCCTCCGCCCGCCGCAGGTCCGTCACCGTCCGCTCCACGCGCGCCGCCGGCAAATCCCCGCTCTTCCGCAGCCCCTCCTCCCTCGTCTGCTGCTGACGCCAGTACTCAAGTTCCGCGCGCAAGACCCGTATGTTCTCCGCCTGCGTCGCCACGCGGCTCTGCGCCACTGTCAACGCCGCCTCCGTCGCCGCCACCCGCGCATTGCCCTGGTCCCGCGTCCGCGCATCCAGCACCACTGGCCGCGGCGGGTCCAGCACCGTCACCGTCGCCCCCGCCCGCACACTGTCCCCCGCCTTCAGCAGTATTCGCGGCATGTATCCCGCCACTGGCGCCGTAATCGCGTACCGGCTCCGCAGCCGCGTCTTGCCCTCCTCCTCCACCGTCACTCGCAGCGGCCCCAGCGCTATCGCCGCCGTTTCCACCGCAACAGGCTGCGGCCGCATTCCCAGGAAGATGCCTATGCCCGCCAATGCCGCCAATCCAATTATCCAGAACCAACGTTTCACGCCGCTATTACTCCCTTGCCTTCAGCACTTCCACTAAGTCTAAATGATTGATCTTTCGCCCCACCATGAATGCCGAAATCACCGTCGCCACCGCCACCACGAGTGCCGCCAGCGCGTAAGTCGATGGCTCAATCACAAAGGGTACCCGGAACAACTCCGTCTGCGCCGTCGTCGCCATGAAATACGCCAATCCATGTCCCACCAATAGCCCCAACGGGATCGCCAAAAACACCAACACCGTTAGCTCTCCTAGCAGAATATAAGCTACCTCCCCGCGTGTATAACCCAGCACTCGCAGGCTCGCGAGTTCCCGGCTCCGCTCGCTCAACGATATTCGCACCGTGTTGTAAACCACTCCGATCGCAATCGTCGAAGCCAACAAAGTGTTGAACAGCGCGAACGTCAACATCTGCGCCGCCAGCGTCTCATAGAAACTCTGCAATGCCTGCGCTCGCGCGGCCGATCCCGCCACCGCCGGTATCTTCTTCAACCGCGCATATAGCTCCGGAACCAACTTAGAATCCACCGCCAGGAATGCCCCTGTCGCGCTATCTCCCTCCCGCAAGAACCGGTTCAGCGCGTCCCGCCGCATATAGGCCGAAACGCCGATATACTCGCTAACCACCCCCGCCACCACCACTTCCCGCACGGCCCGCGAGCCTTCCAACAACTCCACCGTCAACATCTGTCCCGGTCGCACTCCCAGCATCGTCGCCAAATGATCCGTCAACAAAATCCCGTCCGCCGGCAGTTCCACTCGTTCCAGTTTCGTGTTCAACAATAACCGCAGCCGCCCCTCCGGTTCCATCCCCTGCAATGCTGTCCGATATGTCTTCTGCTCAAACCGGAACCGCGCCGCAACCGATCGCGTCGGCTCCGCATAAGTCACCCCCGGCAAGCTCGTCAGCGAATGCAGCGCCTTCGTCGAAACGGGTCCAAAAAAGGTCACCGTAATATCGTCCAACTGCGCCCGCCGCAATTGCGCAAAGACCATGTAATCCACCGCATCGCCCCAGAATCCGCCCAATATCAAAATCGCCGTCGACATCGCCACGCCCCCAATCGACAACAGCGATTTCACTGGCCTCCGCTCGATATTTCGAATAATCATCCGCGTCGGTTGCGACATCCACTTCGACTCAAACAAGCTCCGCCGGTACCGTCCGGGATTGGCCGGCTGCATCGCCACGGCCGGCGACTCGCCCGCCGCTTTCAGCACAGCGAACAGCGTCCCCGTCCCCGCCGCCGCGATGCTCACCGCAAACGAAACCAGCAGCACTCCCTCTCGTATCGAATAGTCCAAATAAGGAAATCGATAGACGTCCATGTAGAGCCGCGAAAGCCCGCCGCCCATCCACGCCCCGCCCGCAATTCCCAGCGCCGTCCCAAACACCACGATCACCGCGGTGAACTTCAAGAAGTGCCAGGCAACCGCCGCCGTCGAATATCCAAACGCCTTCAAAGTCGCTATCTGGCTGCGCTGTGTCGCCATCAGCCGCCCCACGACAACGTTTAGCAAGAACGCCGCTACCGACAGGAAGATCACCGGAAACATCGTCGCCATAATCGTTAACTGCTTAAACTCTTCCGACAAATACCGATGCGAAATCTGGTCCTTTCGGCCATGCGACCCCAAGCCCCCATAAGGCCGCAGAATATGGTCCACCGCCATAACCGCGTCATCCACGCGAGTGTCCCGCTCCAGCGTCGCCGCCAACTGATTAAACGCGCCCGTCATGTTGAATGACCCTTCCAGCGGCGCCGCGTTCATCCACACCACGCAATAGGTTTTGAAGTCCGGCACAATCGATCCCGGCGCCAACTGATAAATGAACTCCGGTGTCGACGCAACCCCCACCACGTCCAACCGCTGCTTCCGCCCGTTAATCGTCACTTGTAGCGAGAAACCGGGATGCAATTTGTGCGCCTTCGCGAACCCGTCGCTAACCAGAGCTTCCCGGTCCCGCCCCGCCTCCGGCAGACGGCCCGCGTGGAGATGCAGCAGGTTGAACCGCCCCTGCCCGCGCGGCAATCCCACCACCTGCCCCGAGACCGGCTGCTCGTAACCAGCCAATTCAATATTGGCCGGCGCCACTACTCGCGTCTCCACCGCGGCCACTCCCGGCACGGCGGCAACCCGCGCCGCCACGCTTTCCGGCGCCCGCTTTAGCCCGGCGAATAGCTCCGGAAATCGAAACTCCCGGTAGAGCCGCGCCTGCGTCCGCCGCAGCGAATCCAACGTTGACGCCGCCATCACATAAGTCGCGATCCCTCCCGCCAGTACGAAAGAAATCGCGATCACCTGCCCCCGCACCGCCCACAAATCGCGAAACAGTTTGATGTCCAGTGCGCGCATGGCTACCAGTGCAAATCCCGCGGATTCCGCCGGTGTTCATTCCGCTCCACATGCGAAACGTTCCCGTTGCTCATGTGCACCACGCGGTCCGCCATTCCCGCAATATCGGCATTATGCGTGATCACCGCCGTCGCCGCGCCTAGCTCGCGATTCACCTTATCGATTGCCTCCAAAACCACAATGCCGGTCTCGGAATCCAGCGCACCGGTCGGCTCATCGCACAGCAGTACGCTCGGCCGCTTCGCAATCGCCCGCGCTATCGCTACACGCTGCTGCTGCCCGCCCGACAACTGGGAAGGGAAATGGTGCATCCGGTCCCCCAGCCCCACCAAGTCCAGCGCCTCCGCCGGCTTCATCGGGTTCGCCGCAATCTCCGTCACGGCGGCGACATTCTCCAGCGCCGTCAAACTCGGAATCAAATTGTAGAACTGAAAAACAAACCCCACATGGCTCCGCCGGTACTGCGTCAACTCCTTGTCCTTCGCCTGCGTAATATCAAAGCCCCGGTAGATCACCGTCCCGTCCGAAGCCCGGTCCAACCCGCCTAAAATGTTCAACAGCGTCGATTTTCCGCTTCCCGACGGCCCCAACAGAACCATCATTTCCCCGGCATAAAGTTCAATATCCACGCCCCGCAGCGCATGAACGCGCACCTCGCCCATGTCGTAAAACTTGGTCACCGCCCGCGCCGAAAAGACAGCCTCCAAACTCACTCCGCCGCCCTCTCCGCGCAAAACTGTACCAGGCGCACAAGCCGCTTCCCGAAGTCCGACATCGCCATCGGCTCCTGATATCGAACTACCCGTAAATCGCGGAACAGCCCCGGAATCTCCGCCGTGTCAAACACCACTCCGCCTCCGATCGAATTCCCCTTGGTCGCGTCCCGATGCGCGCTCTCAATAACGATGATTCCGCCCGGCCGCAGCGCCCGGCTCAGCACGGCCGCCTGCTCCCGGAAGCTCACCCAACTCAGCACAATCAGATCCCATCGCCCCTCCCCAAACGCAAACGTCTCCGAGCCCTTCACCTCCGTCGTAATCGTCACGCCCAGTTTGCGCGCCGTCTCCCGCGCCTGCGCCACCGCGCGCTCCGCCGGGTCAAACCCCGTCACGTCCCATCCCTTTTGCGCGAGCCAGATCGCATTCCGTCCCTGCCCCATCCCTACGTCCAGAGCCTTCCCCGCTTTCCTGCCGGAAACCATCTCCACCAAAAACGCATTCGGCTCCACATTGAAAGCCGGCTTCTCCGCTGTCAGGATCCGGTTCCACCGCTCCACTTCCGCCCGGCTCCCCTGCTGCCGAATAACCCGTATCTGTGACTCCGCGTCCACCGAATCCGCTCCGCGTTCAATCAGGTACGCCTTGTACGTATCGAGCAAATCCGCGCTCCGCTGCACCGCCACCGGCTGCTTGGTCAGCCACGCCCGATACTCCTCATAAACGTAAAGATCCGCCGGTGTCTGGCCAATCGCTGAAACCGCCAGTAACAAAACGACTAGAAGTCGCGCCATATGAATTCAGTACACCACGTCTCCGAACCGCAGATTCGATGTGCTAGCATCTTCGTCAACTAGGAGTTTCCACATGAATAAATGGATCGCTTGCGCCGCTCTCATCACCGGCGCCGCTTTTGCCGCCCCGGGTTCGGGACTGGTTTCGAAAAAACTTGAACTCACATCCGCCGGACCCCTCGCCTTCGGTCCCGCCGGCATCCTCTTCGTTGGCGATTCCGCCGCCGCCAGCCTCATCGCCATCGACACCGGTGACAAAAAGGCCAACAAAGGCGCGGGCAACATCGAACTCAAAGGGATTAACCAGAAAATCGCCGCCGCTCTCGGCACGGCGCCCGACCAGATCACCATTCAGGATCTCGCCGTCAACCCCGTCTCCCGCAACATCTATTTCTCCATCTCCCGCGGCACAACGCCCGTGATCATGAAGCTCGATGTCGCCGGCAAGATCACTGAACTTTCGCTTGATAACATCGCCCACGCCCGCGTCAGCCTGCCCGACGCGCCCGCCGACGTGAAGGACGCCCGCGGCAACAGCAAGCGCCTGGAGACCATCACCGATCTCGGTTTCGTCGATGGCCGCGTCTTCATTGCCGGACTCTCGAATGAGGAGTTCGCTTCCAGCCTCCGCTCGATCCCTTATCCGTTCCAGGCCGCCGCCAAAGCCTCCAGCATTGAGATCTACCACGGCGCCCACGGACGATTTGAGACCAATGCGCCCGTCCGCACCTTCACATCCTACACGGTCGCCAACAAGCCTCATCTGTTGGCCGCCTACACCTGCACGCCGCTCGTGACCATTCCGCTGTCGGAACTCACACCGGGTAATAAGGTAAAGGGCAGGACCATCGCCGAACTCGGTAACCGCAACCGCCCGCTCGACATGATCGTTTATAAGAAGGACGGCAAGGATTACATCCTGATGGCCAACAACAGCCGTGGCGTGATGAAGATTCCCGCCGCCAACCTCGAAGGCTATGAGTCCATCACCGCTAAAGTCGCCGATAAGCAGGGCGTCCCGTACGAGACCATCGCCGAACTCAAAGGCGTGCAGCAGTTGGATCGTTACGACGACAAGAGCGCTATCATGCTGATGGTCGAAGGCGGCGCCATGCACCTCCGCACCGTCGCTCTCCCCTAGCGCTGTGCGTTTCGTTGTCCTGATAACGACGGCCCTTTGCGCGCTGGCGGGCGATATCGCCGTGCGCCGCGAGGGGCCGTCGTTTCGCATTTCCGGAGCCAACACGTCTGCCGATGTGAATCTCTATGTTGGCGAGGGCGACGTGCCTCCCGTTATCGGTTCTTTCACCAACGACGGCGCCGACATTCTGTTTCGTCCGCGATTCGAAGTCTCTAAAACCGTTGCCAGCCGCATCGTCGTCAACGGCAAAGTCTTCCGCTTCCCGGCTGAAAAACAGACGTTGGAACGAACCACCACCGTCGAACGCGTCTACCCGACCGCCGGCGAAATTCCCGCCAATCAACTCAAGTTCTACGTGGAATTCTCCGCGCCCATGCTCCGCGGCGAAGCCTGGGAACATCTGCAACTCCTCGACGCCCATGGAAAAGTCATCGACCTCGCCTTCCTCGAAATCGACCAGGAATTGTGGGATCGCGACCAACGCCGATTGACCGTTCTTTTCGATCCCGGACGCATCAAACGCGGCGTCCTGCCGCGCGACGAAATCGGCGCCGCGCTCGAAGCGGGAAAGACTTACACGCTTGTCGCCGGTGCAAGCTGGCGCGACGCCCAGCGCGTCCCGCTCAAACGGGAATTCCGCAAAACCTTCAAAGTAACGGGCGAAGATCGGACCGCCATCGATCCCGCCAAGTGGAAGATTACCGCGCCAAAAGCCGCCACCAGGGATCCGCTAATTATAGATTTCGGCGAGTCCCTCGACGCTGCCCTCGCGCTCCGGATGATCGCAATCGAACTCCCCGGCCAAGCCCATCTCGGCCCCGCCGAGCGCGAATGGCGCTACGTGCCCGACCAGCCCTGGCAACCGGCCGCCATCGATATCGCGATCGACACAGCCCTCGAAGACCTGGCTGGCAACAAGGTCGGCCGACCCTTTGACGTTGACACGTTTGACCTCGTTACGGTCCGCTCCACTCGCGGTTTCGTTCGCTTACAAGTTCTGCCTAAGCCGTAGCGTGAAACGGCAGCCTTGGTCGGGGGCGGTGTCGACGGTGACGGTTGCGTCGTGAGATTCCGCAAATGCCTTAACGGTCTCCAGACCGAGGCCGGTGCCGCCATTGGCGTGGCCGGTGCTGAAGAAGGGTTCGAAGATGCGTTGACGGGTTTCGTGGTCCATGCCAGGGCCGGTATCTTCGACGATGAGATTGATGTCTTTTCCTTCCGCTGTCGTGCCAATGGTGAACTTGCCTCGACCGGACATTGCGGTGGATGCATTGCTGGCAAGGTTGAGCAGCGCGTTCAAGAATAGCGGTTGATCGAGTGGCAGCGGTAAAGGTGTCGCGGTGAGATCGGTGAGGCACTGGACGCCGCGACCGACCGCGAGATGAACCAACGGCAGCGCTTGGCGAATCGCATCATTGAGATCTACTCGCACCGAGGTGGACGGCTCCTCGCGGAGCCAACTGAGCAGACGGCGGGGGGAATCGGCGGCGTGTCCGATGGTGTTATTTAACGCGGCGGTGAGCGGCTGCGCCGGGTGATCGGGGGGAAGTGCGTGTGCGATCTCGGCGGCTTGGGCGGCGAGGAGCGTGAGCAGATTGTTCCAATCGTGCGCAAGGTTTGCCGCCAAGCGGCCCGCGGCGGCGAAGCGCTGGGCTTGGGAATCGTCCATGGTCCCTATTATGCAGCGGCGCATCGCTTCGAGGGCGCCATCGGGGATGAACCCGGTCGAGCCTTTGCGGCCGGACTTGAGCGAGGAACGGAGCGTGTGAAGGGTGTTGCGTTCGGCAATGAGGATGGCTTCGGCTTGGGTGAGTCCGGCTGTTTTGAGGCGATCGACCGTAGCGGCGATGAGGGTGCTCAAGAAGGTTGCGGTGAAATCGGCGCTCCCGGCGAAGACCAATTTCCGGCCTTGTTCGAGATAGAAAATGGAAGACGCGGTGGCGGTGGCGAAGCGTTGGAGGCGGCGGCGTGCGGGGGCATCGGCATCGGCGGCGAAGCGGGGATCGGGGAAGGCGTCGAGGGAGTCGAGTGTGCCAACGGAGGCGCCGAGGGCCCGGAACGGATCGAGGCTGGAGGAGTCGCGGCGGGAGTCCAGGAGAATGGCAGTGCGGCCACGCCAGTCAATGCCGGAAGAGAGGGCGAGAAGGAGGAGTTCGGGGAAGGCGGACTCAGGGCCGGTGAGGAGAATAAGTTCGGCTTGTTGGAGACTGTCAGGCGGGACGGCGGCCCCGGCTTTGAGACGATTCGCGAGGCGGGAAGCGACCCGAAGCGACGCCGACGCGACAGGGCCGAGGTGGACATGGAGATTGGAAATCCGGAAGAGAGCGGGGCTCATGGGGCCGGCCGCGAGAAGGCCAATCCACGGTGAATTCCTCATGGCGCGGGAAACTTAAGGGCTTTAATCCGGTCACGAATTTGAGCGGCTTTTTCAAATTCGAATTGGCGGGCGGCTTCACGCATGCGGAGTTCGAGATCGGCGATAAGCTGGAATTTTTGTTGCGGATCGAGCTCCGATTCAGGCGACTCGGGTTCAAGCGGGATGGTCACGTAATCGGACTCGGCGATGCGGATGAGGCTCATGTCGATGGGCTTGATAATGGACTGGGGCGTGATGCCATTGGCTTCGTTATAATCGATTTGAATCAGGCGGCGGCGGTCGGTTTCGCCGATGGCCTTTTTCATGGAATCGGTGAGAACGTCCCCGTAAAGGATAGCGCGCCCGTTGAGGTTGCGGGCGGCGCGGCCGATGGTCTGGATGAGCGAGCCGGCAGAACGGAGGAAGCCTTCCTTGTCGGCGTCGAGGATGGCGACGAGAGAGACTTCGGGCAGGTCGAGCCCTTCGCGGAGTAAGTTAACGCCTATAAGTACATCCAGCACGCCTTTACGCAGATCGCGCAGAAGTTTGATTCTGTCGAGGGTACTCACTTCGGAATGAAGATACTGGCATTTTACGCCAACTTCCGAGTAATAACTGGCAAGATCTTCAGACATTCGCTTTGTAAGTGTAGTTATCAGCACGCGCTCGTTAGCTTCGACGCGGAGGCGGATTTCGTTTAGCAGGTCATCGACCTGGCCGCGGATGGGGCGGACTTCGACGGGCGGGTCAATGAGGCCCGTTGGACGAATGACTTGTTCGACGGTGACGCCTTTGGCGGCGTCGAGTTCGTAGGGGCCGGGCGTGGCGGAGACGTAGATCACCTGATTGACGCGATTCTGGAACTCCTCGAAAGTGAGAGGACGATTGTCGAGGGCGCTGGGGAGGCGGAAGCCATGATTAACGAGGGTCTCTTTGCGGGAGCGGTCGCCGTGCCACATCGCGCGGAGTTGGGGCATGGACTGGTGGCTTTCGTCAATGAAGAAGAGATGATCGGCGGGGAGGTAATCGAGCAGGGTCGGCGGCGCTTCGCCGGGCAGGCGGCCGGAGAAATGACGGGAGTAGTTTTCGACGCCGTGGCAGTAGCCGATGGTCTTAATCATTTCAAGATCGAACATCGTGCGTTGATGAATGCGCTGCGCCTCAATCAATTTGCCCTGTTTTTCGAGTTCCGGACGCCACCATTCGAGTTCTTCCTTGATGGTGCCCATGGCCTTTTCCTTCATATCTTCACTTAAGACGTAGTGGGTCTTGGGATAGATGGGAAGGCGGGTGTGGGTTTGACGAATTGTGCCGGTAAGCGGGTCAATGTGGGAGAGGGATTCGACTTCGTCGCCCCAGAGTTCGATGCGCACGGCGTTCTCATCATAGGACGGGAAGACTTCGACGATGTCGCCGCGGACGCGAAAGGTGCCGCGGGTGAAATCGTTGTCATTGCGCTGATAGAGGAGTTCGACGAGACGGCCGGTTAGCTCTTTGCGGGAGATGCGCATGCCTTTTTCGAGCATGAGGAGCATGCCGTAATAAGCTTCCGGTGAGCCAATGCCGTAGATGCAACTTACGCTGGCGATGATAACGCAATCGCGGCGTTCGAATAGTGAGCGGGTGGCGGCCAGGCGAAGGCGGTCCAGCTCGTCATTGACAGTCGACTCCTTTTCAATGTAGACGTCGGAGTTAGGAATGTAGGCTTCGGGTTGATAGTAATCGTAGTAACTGACGAAGTATTCGACGGCGTTATTGGGAAAGAACGTTTTGAACTCGTGATAGAGCTGAGCGGCGAGGGTTTTATTATGAGCGAGGACAATGGCGGGGCGATTGGTGGCTTCAATGACTTTGGCCATCGTAAATGTTTTGCCCGAACCGGTGACGCCAAGCAGCACCTGGTGCTGCGTGCCATCGTTAGCGCCGCGGAGGAGACCTTCGATGGCAGCTTCCTGATCGCCTTTTGGGCTATAGGAGACGCCGATCTGGAATTGCATAGTTCCAGTGTAGAGCGTGGGGAATAATGAGAAGGGGTCCCATGAGAATTGCCACGGATGTTGAGATTGCCGATAGTGATTTGTTCGCGATTTGCCGCAAGTATGGGGTGAAGGAACTGGCGGTGTTCGGCTCCGCCGCGCGCGGGGAGATGCGTCCTGAAAGCGATGTCGATCTTCTCGTAGAGTTTCGGGAGGAGGCGCGCCCGGGTTTACTTGGGCTTTCCGCATTGGGCCGGGAGTTTTCAAGGGTGTTGGGACGGCGCGTCGATGTTGCCGTAAAGGCGGCGCTGAAGCCGCTGGTGCGAGTCGAAATCCTATCTGAGGCGCAAGTGATCTATGCGGAGGGATGAGCAGCGACTGGCGGATATTTTGGAAGCGCTCGACTCGGTAGCTAAGATCACTCTTGGATTGAGCGAATCGGCGTTTCTGGCGGACGAGACGGTCCGTTTCGCTGTCGCCCACCGTTTGACAGTAGCCGGAGAAGCCGTGGCCCGCCTGAGTCCGGAAAACGCGGGAAGTACGAGGACGTACCGTGGATTGACGTTGCCGGATTCCGAAACTTTTTGGTTCACCAGTACTTTGGTGTTCACTGGCCCCTGGTGTGGCAAACTGTTACGGAGCACGCTCCGGAACTGCGGCGGCGGATCAGTGGAATTCTGGAGGCTGAGTTCCCCCCGTCGGCTCCGAGTGGCGGCTAGTCTGCAACCCGCGCCCGCACCCGTTCCCGTTCCGCATTATATTCACAGCCGAACAGGGCGATGGCGGCGAGCAGGTACATCCAGACAATCAGTGCGATCACGCCGCCGATGGAGCCGTACATCACGTTGTAATTGGCCAAATTGCGAACATACCAGGCGAAGATGACGGTGACCGTTAGCCAGAGAGTCGTCGCGACGAAGGCTCCGGGCCAGACGTTCTTCCACTGCTGGGGGCGATTGGGAGCCACGTAATAGAGCAGCCCCGTGGTGAAAATAACGGCGCCGAGGGCGATGAGGAAACGGCTGATTTTGCTAGCGAGCAAAACACCCGCCGCGACATTGCCTCCGGCGTCAATCCAGCCGGCCATTCGCAGCAGCGCCTGTTCGACCTTGTCGCCGAATACAAGGAGCACCGAGGCGGCGATAGCGGGCATGGCGGAGATGAACACAAGCGCGAAGGCGACGATGCGATCCTGCACAATGCCGCGGCCGCCGGGGAGCCGATAGGCGGCGCGGAAGCCTTCCATCAACGTCATCATTAGCGACGATGCCGCCCAGGCCGAGAGCAGAACCGCGATCACAATTAGAGAGAGGGGCTGGGCGCCGCGTTCGCGGAATTGGCGCTCGATCAGTTCGGTTGTCCCCGGCGGCACTACTTCAAAAACAAATCGGGCGAGGTATTCCGAGACGCGATCGGCATTGGCCTGAACGAGGATGGCGGCGATGGAAGACAGAACCGGGAATAGGCTCAGCAGGCCGGAGTACGCGGCGCCTTTGGCGATGCCCCAGCAGCCATCGAGAAAGGAGTTGAAAAACGCGCGGCGAAGGATAATGAGGAATGTCCGCATCGGTTAGGCTTTTCGCCTCCGGAATAGTGCGGTGAGGCAGACGATAGCCGTAAGGGCGCTGATGGCGGCGCAGGCTAGTTCTTCGGCGGACGGCTCGAAGCGGAGATCGAGCGATTTGGCGTTCGAGGGGAGAGCGGCGGTAACCATGAGGCCGGTGGAATTGGCGCGCAGCGGTACGGGCGTGCCGTTTACGTACGCCTGGAAATTGGGGTCCCAGGGAATGGCAAAGGCAACGTGCATTCCTTGGGGTAGAGTGCCGGAAACGGTGGCGTGGCGCGCGTTGTTCCAGCGGAAATGGAGTTCCGGACGGGCGGGATCGAGCATGGCATCGACATAGGTCTTCCAAGGCTTCATGCTACCGTATTGAACCGAGGCGGCGGGGATTTCCCCCGCTCGCAGCAGATGGGCATAGCGAATCGGACCAAGCCGATAGATCCGATCGTCATTGGCTTCCCAGACCTTTTCCAGCTTGCCGTCGAACTTGCCGGGATTTTTGTAGTCGCGATAGAACTCTACGGAATCGGGGCCGTGAGTGATGATGTATTCGACGGCGAGTGCGCGAAGGAGGACGATGGATTCCTCGGCTTCGCGGCCGGCTGGAAATCCGAGGTCGGTGCGGACCTGGTAATAGACATCGGGAGCGACCCGGGTTTTGAGGCCAGTTTCGAAGACGCCGCCGATTTGGGGAATGGCGAACCAGGAGTTTAGGCGGAAGCGGGGTCCGCCGGTAGCGAAGACGCGGCCGTGGGGTTGGAGGCCGGCCACGGCCGCGGCGACACGGAATTCCGAGGTATTCTCCTTCGGTTGCAGCACCCAGGGCCGGTAGAAATGGCTGACGTATTTTGTCAGATGCGGGGTTTGTTGGAGGAGGACGGCGACGACTAGCGCGGCGCCCGCCAAGCGGATCCATGGGCGAGGGCTGGCGCGAAGCAGGCGAACGGCTTCGACGACGAGCAGCAGCAGGAAGAGTTCGTATTCAAGTGCGTAACGGCGGGACTCCGGAAGGGGGTTGATTCCGTGGCCGTAGAACAGGCTGACTGGCAGACCGAAACCGAATGTACAGAGAATGAGCCAGCAGGTATAGCGGCGTTGCGGGAACTTCCAGAACGCTAAGCGGATGCAGGCGATGCCGGCGGCGAGCCCGATGAGCGAGAGCCGTTCCATCCGCTGGAACTGGAATCCAAATGCGTCTTTGGGCCAGTTGTTGACCATTTGATTGACGAACGAAGGCGTGAGCCAGAATGCGGTAAGAAGATAGCCGATGCATCCCGCGTAGATGACGCGGCCGTAGGAGAACGCGCTGTCGCCGAGGTGAACGAGCAGGAGCATGGATACGGCGAAGGCGAGGGCGAGACCGGCGACCCAATTGGTCATTACAGTGGCGGCGAGAGCGGCGGCGGCGGCAAGGAGAACGGGAAAGCCTGGCCGGGTGGCGGCGCGGCGGACGAACAGGAGTGCGATGAAGAGGAGCAGAATACCGACGGTGTGCGGGCCCTCGCCGTACTTGATCAGAACCTGGATGCGCCAGGGGACCTGCATGATTCCGATATCGAGGGCGAGGGTTTCGATGAGGCCATATAGAGGGGACAAGAGCGTTAGCGCCAGGGCGGAATAAACGGCGGGGCGGAGTCGCGCGGTCCAATCGTAAACGAAGAGAAGCGCGACAACGGGGCCGAGGAAGAGGGCCATGGCGCAGACCGCTCGATGAACGTGGGTGGCGTCGGCGCCAGGGAAAAGCCAGAGCCACAGGGCGTCGAAGTAGGGCAGCAGCGGCAGGTAGACATAGTGCATGGGAATGCCGCCGTATTGGAGCGGATTCCAGGAGAGGTAATCGGGGTTGTCCGCGAACAGGCGGGCCATGTAGGCGTAGCCGCGCTCGATCGACCCGCGATAGGGGCCGACGCCGGGGAGCATGATGCGCCAGTTGAGCGCGAGGTTGAGAAGGAACACGAAGGCGGCGACGGCCCAGACGCGTGGGTTCATCGGCGCTTCCTTGTCAATAAATAGGCGGCGACGGCGATGGAGAGCAAGGTGATTCCCCGGCCGATTTGATTCTCAAACGGTGTATCGAAGTGGAATTCGATATTGTGTTGGCCCGGGGGCAGGTCTATGCGGACCTGGCCGTAGGCGTCTTCGGAAATCTTGTATTCCCGTCCGTTTTCGCGGGCGTGCCAGGAGGGGTCATAAGCGAGTTGCAGGGCGAGGGATTGGCCCTGGGCCGTATTGGCAATGACTTCGAGGGTATCCGATTTCAGCCAGCGGGATTGAGCGACGGCCGGCGCGGAGCGTTCGAGGGTGTCGACGTACTGTTGGAGGGCTTCGATGTCGTCGGGCCAGGTGGGGAACCGGGATTTGCTGTAGCTGGCCGAATCGACGACGCGAGCGAGGCCGGGGTGTTTGCGGGGGACGCCATAGATCCAGTTGCCCTTGCCGTCCTCCCACAGAACGGGGAGTGCGCCCTTGTATTTGTGGGGGTGCTCGAAATCACAAAGGGGAAGCGCTGAGGTTTTGTCGTTGACCACGAGGTTGTCGACACCAAAGGACTGGAGCCATAGAATATCGGTCCGGGCGTCTTCCCCGAGGACAAGCCGCCAGAACATTTCCATGATTTTGATGTTGGTGATTCCTTGTTCGGAGCCGCCGCCGATCTGCGCGTTGTTCGACCAGACGTTCCACCAGAAGCGGACGGTGCCGGTGACTTGGGAGCGAGTATCGGGCCGGTTCGTGGCGACCCAATCGGCAATCTGATATTCGAGCCGATGCTTGTATTCGGAGGTGCGCTGGAGACGCCGCCACGGATGTTCAATGTAGTAACGGCCGGGGTAGATAACGGCGGCCAGGGCGATGGCGGCGATGGCGGCGCGGGGCGCCAAGGCGGGGAAGCGGCGCCAGAGAGTATGCAGGACGAGGCCGCACAGGAGGATGAGCGCGAGATCGAGTTCCGGGATAAGGCGTTCCGGTTCACCGGCGACGCGGAAATTGAAGTAGTACTGGCCGAGCGTGTTTAGGGAACAGAAGGCCGCCGCGCCCAGGACAAAAATCGTCCACGGCTTTACGCCGCGCCGGGCGAGAAACCAGGTGACGACGAGGAAGACGAAGGCCGCTGCGAGCGCGAGTTGGAGCGACCAGAGCGTGCCCTTCTGCGATACGATGGCGAGATTGCGGGAGGTGATGCGGAGGAACGACGGCGAGAGCCAGAGAGCGCAGAGGCCGTAAGCGAGCAGTGCAATGGCGGCGGCGCGAAGCCAGAGTTTCCAGTCGCGGGATTCAGTGAAGACCGCCCAGCAGAGAACCGGATACAGGATGGCGAGCGAAGTCGCGCCGTAGAAATTATTGGACACGACGGCGGCGCACGCGATGGCCGACGCGGCGAGCCAACGACTGTGGCCGGCGCGAAGACCGTGCCAGGCAAGTGCGAGCGCGAGCGGGAGGATGGCGAACGCGGTCATATGCGGGCCTTCGCCGTAGCGGAACAGGACGCTGAGCCGCTGGGGAAAGTCCGGGTAGGCGTCGGCGCGGATATGGAGCATGAACAGGAAGGCGGGCGAGACGGTGGCGGCGGCCAGCGCGGCGGCCCAGCCGTAAAGGCGCGAGCGGGATCCGGTGCGGACAAGAAGGTACACAAAGGCAATGCCCAGTGAATAAAAAAAGCCGGTGTAAATGTGATACGCCTTGGCGGGAACGAAACCGGTCAACTTGGCGATCACGGCGGTGCCGTAACGAAGGGCGGGGGGGTAAACATAGTCGAACCGCGTGCCGCCATACCAAAGGGGCTGCCAGCCGGGATGGGGCAAATTTTCGGAGAGATAGCGGCCATCGGCGATGAACGTGGAATCGATGGTCATCCAATTTTCGTAGTACTTGGTTTTGAAAATCGGCCAGATCATGGCGGCGGCGATCGAGGCGATAAGGAACAGATCCAGGGCCCAGGATTTACGTTCGGTCAAAAGGGGGGTTCCTTAAAAGTGGGTGTCACTGCTATATTCTATATTTCCAGACTCTCCGGACAAGCGTAACCTGCTGCGTATGCGGATCGCCTACTTCAGTTGGAAATTACGGAATTCTAATAATGCAATTTTCTCGCGTGTTTTTTCCGGTTTTGATCTTCGGCCTGCTTGGCTGCAATAGGCAGGAGACGCCGGTGGCGGCGGCGAAGGCGGATGGCCCGTTAACGGTGCGAACGGCGATGGCCAAAGGCCGTGATATTCAGCGGAATGTGGAGTCGGTCGGCACTTTTTATCCGATGGAAGAGGCGATTATCTCGGCGGAGATCGAAGGCCGCGCGGAGGAAGTCAGGCACGATCTGGGCGATCTGGTGAACACGGGCGAGGTGTTGGTCCGGATCAACGATGAGGAGCAGCGTTATCAGGTGGCGCAATCGGAGGCGCAGTTGCGGCAATCCCTGGAGCGGTTGGGATTGAAGACCGATAAAGAGAGGCTGACGGACGCCCGCGAGGCCCCGGATGTGCGCCGGGCGCAGGCGGAATTGAACGCGGCGGATCAGAACCTGAAGCGGATTCGCAGTCTGGTGGACCAGGCCATAGGCGCCAAGAGCGAGTTGGACGTGGCCGTGTCGCGGCAGCAGGCGATGAAGGCGGCTTACGATTCGACGATCAACCAGACTCGGAATCTGGTGCAGGAAGTGGAACGGTTCAAGGCCATTCTCGACCTGCAGCGGAAGAAATTGCGGGACACGACGGTGAAGGCGCCGTTCCGCGCTTATGTGAAAGAGCGGCAGGTGACGGTGGGGCAGTTCCTGCGGGCGAATACGCCGCTGTTCGTGCTGGTGAAGACGGATCCGATTCGGCTGCGCGTGGAAATTCCGGAGCGCATGGCGCCGTGGATCAAGCTGAATCAGCAGGTAGGTATCAACGTGGAAGCGTTCCAGGGGCGGAAGTTTCAGGGGAAGATCTGGCGGATTTCGCCGACGGTTGATCAGAATAAGCGGACGTTTGTGGCGGAGGTACTGGTGGCCAACGCGGCCGGGGAATTGAAGCCGGGATCGTACGCCCGGGCGCATGTGCCGACGTCGCATACGGAGCGGGTGACGGTGTTGCCGCAACGGGCGGTTTACTACATCATGGGATCCAACAAAGCCTTTGTGGTGAAGGACGGAGTGGTGGATTCGCGAGACGTGAAGATGGGCGACCGCTTTGAGACGGATGTGGAAATCCTTGAGGGCGTGACGGACGGTGAAGAGGTCGCCATGACGCAGTTGGCGAAGCTGGACACGGGCGTTAAAGTGCGTGTGAACAACGATCCTCCGAAGCAGCAGCCAGCGCGCGCGAAGACGGCGGAGTAGCGATTCTTCTCGGGCTTTGCTTGGCGATGAACGGCGCGCCTATTTTTCTGGATTCAGAAAAAGGGGGCCCGAAGCTCTTTCATGAGTGTAAGATCGTCAACAATACGAATTCCGTGCTGCTGGCGGAATTCGAGCACAAGGGGGTGCAAAAAATCGCAATCTCGCGTACACAAAATATCGGCGCCGCCCAAGATCGCCGTCTGCAAAATCGGATCGTCGTCTGGGTCGCAGAGTATGGCGGGAGGATACATCAATTCAACTACGAGAGAGGCGTCTTCAATATACGCTCGATAGTTGGCGATGGCCTCCGGGGAGTAGGCGGTCCTGAAACGGCGCGCGGAAGAAGATCGCGCGCCAGTTCCTGAGGCGAAGTTTTGGGTTTGGCCGGGACGAGAATGTTGGTATCAAGAATAATCTTCACCAACGCCAGATCCGGCGGGGGAGGACATCAATTAGGGCCTCGTCGAGAGCCGGTTCCTGATTCTCGGATGTTGCTTCGGACTGATCTTGACGCCATATCGTCCAAATGCCGTTCAAGCCGATCTACAGCCCGTCGATGCCGGAGTTGCAGCGCGCCTTCGACGATTTGGGCGAGATACCGTTCCGCCGCACGCGCCTTGGATGCCAGTGCGGCGGCATTATCTTCCGAGAATTCGCTGGTCGAGTTCATTGGCAAATTCCCGTTGCTTTTTTAAGAGCAAATCACCTAGGCGCGTGTGCCACGGCGGGTGTCTCGGAAAGCTCGCGGCCCTTAAATGGGAGGGAGACGGAATTAGTCAAAGCAAAAGGGGCTAATTGCGCGCGGCCTGGACTTTCGGAGTGGCGAGATAGCCGACGATCAGGTCCTTGCCCACTTCATTGATGACGATCTCATAAGGCTGGCGGGCCTTCGAAGTATAGAACTGTAAGGGCTCGTTGATGGACTTGTCCTTCTTCTCCACCTTCTTGTCGTCGGCGATAAGCTCGATGGTGAACCTGTTCTTCTTAAGGTCGCTTTTCTTAAGGGTCAGCATCACGTCGCCGACGCGTTGCGGGGCCTTGGCCTTGGGCAGCCGGAACTCGAAGTAATTCCGTTCGCCGAGCGCCTTCAACGCCTGCAACTCCTTGCCATTGGTGGCGACCAGGCCGCTCTGTTCGCCAAGGTCGCCGCGAACGCGCTTTAAGTCGCCGATGGTTTTTTCAAGCTCCGTCTTCGTACTGGCAACGTCCGTTTTCACAGCGCCTACTTCGGTGGAAACATCACCCACGGCCTTGTTGACGGCCTGCGTCTGTTCCTTCACTTCGCCGATTTTGGACGTCAAATCGCTGGCGACCGCCTTGGTCTCCTGCTTCAGCGTCCGTTCCAATTCCTGGACTTTCTTCTCCGCATCGAGCTTCGCCTGGCCGATCGCCATGGCTTGGGCGCGACGCGCTGCTTCCAAGTCGTCCTTCAACTCGCTAACGTACTGATTGCTGGCGCGAGTGGAGACAGCGGCGGTTTGCTGCACTTCCTGGATCTCCGTATTTAGTGAAGATTGCAGGGCCTTTACGTCATTCTTAGTCTTGTCGAGTTGCGTAAACAGATAAATGTTGGCGCCCAGAAGCGCCAGAACGGATCCGAACAAAATCGGGATCTTGAGACCGCCGACTCCGCTTGGAGCGGGCGGGGGCGGCAAATAGCCAGGCTGATTCGGATTCATTTTCGGAAGACCTCCAGTCCCAAAGGACAAACTCTCTATACTGTAACACCCGTCTATAGAGTGAGATGCGGGAGATGGATTTTACGTTCCACCAGGAAAAGTGAAGGGCCGCGCGGGTTGGCGCGGCCCTTCACTTTATTGCGGGTTGCGGAAGCTAGAAAATGAACCGCGCGACGAGGGTGATGACGCGCGAGTTAGTGTCGGTGTCCTGGTAGTAGCCGAAGGTTTGCGGGGCGGCCAGACTTGCACCCCAATGATTTGAATAACCCGTGTTCCACGTGCCCAAAGTAGCCGAAGGTTTGCGGGGCGGCCAGACTTGCTCCGGGACGAGACCATGCTCAAACCAGCGTCAGAAGATGATCTTCGCACTCATGAGCATGGTACGGTTGCCAGGGTTTGCCGTGTTCGCCCCGAAAATCGGGGAGTTCATCGTCGCCACCGGGTTGGCAAAATTGTAAGTGTTAAACGCATTGATCAAGTCATTGCGCAATTGCAGCTTCCAGCGTTCCGTGATCTGGAAATTCTTGAACAAGCCAATGTTCCAGTTGTAGAACTTCGGTCCCCGGAAGGTATTGCGTCCGAGATTCCCGAAAACGGAGGAGGAATTGGCCAACGGGATCCCGGTCGCCGTGTTGAGTGTGGTGGTCAGCAGTCCGGAGCCGTTAATTGGCATAACGAACGTGCGGAGGTCGCCCGAAACTGAGTCGCCCGTAAAGGATCCACCCTTGTTCAGGTTAGGCCGGGCCGGACCGGCGCTGCCAATACCGTTGGTATCAACGCCAGTTCGAATGGTGAAAGGTTGGCCGCTTTGGATATCGTACACGCCAGTGGCTTGCCAGCCGCCGAAGACGTGCTTGCCGACCTTGTTCCAACCGGCATCCGACTTGATCCACGGAACCTCGTAGTTCCAGAAGACGACAAAGCGATGCGGACGATCGAAGACCGATCGGGACCACTCGCTGCGGTAGTTGAAAAAGTCCTGGGGAACCTGGGGGCTGGAGTTGGTGATGTCCCCAACTCCAAGCGACTCGTCGTTATCCGACCAGTTTCCGGAGTAAGTGAAGTTGCCACCGAAGAGCAGACCCTTCGAGAAGCGTTTGTCAAAGCGGATGTAGCCCGCTTGATAGAAACCCTTCGCGGTCGTTTCGATGGTCGTGCGCGCGCCCCACGCCGGATTCAGCCGACGGGAGGGAGCCGGGGTGGCACCGGTCACGCCGGGCAAACCGGGAATGATGTTGGCGTTGTTCGCGGCTCGCACCTGGGCCGCCTGTTCCGCGGAAAGAATACCAGGGTTCAATTGACCCTGCCGAACTCCATGGTAGCTGCGGCTGCCTGAATAGCCGAGTTCAAGCTGGAAACCGGCTGACATCTGGCGCTGAATAGAAAGGCTCCAGATATGGGAGGTCGGCGATTGGAGGTTCTCGGGAGCGTTGACGTACGCCCCGCGCGGATCAAAGCCTGGAGGGGCGCCGGTGCGAAGGCTGGGCCAGGTGTTGACAAGCTGCGTGCGGTCGAGGGTTGGGGTTCGAACACGCGGGAAGTTACCACCCGTGACAGTCAGGATGTTGAAGAACAGGTAATCATAGGTCATGCCATAACCGCCACGAATAACCGTCCGGTCCCTACCAATTACCTTACTCATCAAGCCATTGGAAGCCGACGGGCTATAAGCAAAGCCAAAACGAGGCGCCCAGTTGTTCCGATCATTGCGGGCGGGGCCGGGAACTCCGGCGGCAAGGCTCTGCGCGTCCGTCGCACCGAAAGCGCCGAACGGGATGTTCGAGGTCTCATAGCGAAGGCCGAGATTCAGCGTAAGATTGGTCCGCACCTTCCAGTCATCCTGGAAGAAGTAGGCCTGTTGGTGCTGACGCGCGTCGAAACTGGCGACGTCCAGGGCGACGGAGAGGCTGGCTGCCCGGTTATTCAGAAAGTCGGCGAAGTTGTCAAAGCCGAATACTCCCTTGGAATTGAACGCCGAGTTGTTGAAAAGCTTCAGGTAGCTGTAGTTTAGGCCCATCCGCAGCGAGTGGCGGCCCAGATTGTAGGTAAGCGTGTCCTGGAACTGATACTGATTCTGGTTCCGTCCTTGCGGAAAGTTCGACAAGCCACCAATGGTAAAGAAGCCCGAGATACCGGTGGTCGGTGAGACGGGGTCGTTTTCCGGGAAAGCCAGATCCCCTTTTACGTACGCGAAGCGAAACTCATTGACCGCGCGGGAGTTCACGGTCCAAGTATCGCTAGCGGCATGATTCTGCCGGCGGATCGCTTGCGCGCCGCTGAAAATGGAGCCGAACTGGAGGTTACTGACGGCGTCGGGCTGAAGGCGATCGTCAATGTTGTAGCGATAGCTCAACTGGTGGCTGTCGGTCAGGCGGTGATCGATGCGGTAGACGCCGTACCAGAAGTCCGACGGGTTGGCCAAAGGAATGTTGATGGTACCCACCTGAATGTTGGTCCCGTTGACGGCAACATTTCTGAGGTTGGTGTAGCCCGGGTTCAACCCATATACCTGACTAAGAAAGCCCATACCGCCGAGCATCGTCTGGCGGCTGGCTGTGGTCTGATCGGGCCCAAGCGGCACGGAACTGAGCGCCTGGAAACCGGTCTGCGTGGGGATCGTGGCTGAGGTGGAGTTCCGCGCGTCGACCGCCTCGCGGCGGCGGTTGGCTTCAATCAGGGCGAAAAAGAAGGTGCGGTCCCTGATAATCCGGCCGCCGATCGAACCACCCGCCTGGTTCTGGTTGAAGCGCGGCGTCGCTTTCAGGCCGGCGCGTTGGTTGAGTAAATTGACCGGCTCCATCCAGTTGGCGCGGTAGTAGTCGAAAACATTGCCGTGGAACTTGTTGCCGCCGCTCTTGGTAATGACGCTGATTTGCGCGCCGCTGGAGCGACCGAACTCGGCCGAATAGGGCGAGGTTTGCACCTGGAACTGGTCGACCGCTTCGGGGATTACGCGAAGATTGGCGATGGTAACGGAGGGATCGTTGTTGTCAACGCCGTCCAGCATGAAGTTGTTATTCCGGGCGCGCTGACCATTGGCGGAGATTCCTGTGGAAGCAGGGCCACGACTTGCCGTCGGAGCAATGAGAGCAATAATGTTCACGTCGCGCGTCGCCCCAGTCAGAGGAATCTCGTTCACAAATTTCGACTGGAAGGTACGCTCCACGGTGGCCGAGGATTTCGATAGCTCGACGCCAACAGGGGGTTCGGTGATTTCGATGATGGTAGCGGCAGCGCCGATGGTCAACGTGGGGTTGAAAGTGACTTCCGCTCCGGTGTTGAGTTGGACGCTAGAAACGATAAACGTCTCAAAGCCGGCCTTTCGATATTCAAGGCGGTAGTTACCCGGTTCGATACCAATGATGCGATAGACGCCGGTATCGTTGGTTTCGGCATCGCGTTCAATGCCGGTAGCGAGACTTTTGACTTTGATGGCCACGCCCGGGGCGGCGGCGCCCGAAGGATCGGTGACTACTCCGGTGAAAGAGCCTCGGGTCATTTGCGCGAACGCGATCAGACCGAAGGCGAGAACAGCTACGACTGCGCTTATCGATTTTTTCGACATGTTATTAGACAACTCCGCAATTCATGGATGCTTCTTCCACGACCACTTCCTGGCGCGTGGAGGAGACTTCAAGAACTGTCTTCAACTCGCGGACGGAGCCGGAATTGATCACAGTGCGCGTCGTGACGGTCGCGAACCCGGCGGATTCGACGCGGATTTCATAGTCGCCGATGTTGAGCAGGGAGAAGCGGGCAACGCCTTGCGCGTCGGATTTCAGGCTGCGGATGGAGCCCTGGGCCACGCTCTTCAATGTGACGTTAGCGCCCGCGACGACCGCATTAGACGGGTCGGTTACGTTGATGACAATGTCGCCAGTGATCTGGGCGATCGCTGGGACCGATATAGCGGAGGCAAGCAGCACTAGACGTGCCAGCAGTTGCGTGTTCATAGATGGTACCCCTTTGAATTAGATTACTGCCTCCCCGCGCTGACCAGCCTGTACCCATACCTGGATCAGTGGCAGGGGAAAAGTTCGAAACAAGACCTTAGCTAAATTGTAATTGGCTTTTGTCCAGCCGATTGGGGACTGGAGCGGTTAGACGCCGTGGACGGCTGGTTACCCGTGGCTGTCGCGTCCAAGCCGCGAATTCGCTTTCGCAAATTACGCGCTACGACCAATGGGAAGACGCCGAGGTACGAGCGGTGAATGCCACCGGCTAGAGCAAATCCCGACTTTTCACAGGGTGAGTTCATGTCGCCTAGCAATGGTTCCCGCCGAAGTTCGGCACCTACGTTAAGTCGAGATCCGCTCTAGTTGATTCGCCGTTCGGCCTAGCGCAGTGTGTCTTCGAGCGTTGTACTGCGGAGAATGCGCTTGGCCCAAGCGTGTAAATCTTCAGCGGACGCGCGCTGCAGGCGCTGCTGAGCCCAGACCGGCAGAGAACCGAATTTCTCGGTCAATTGTTCCTGCAGCAGGTCCTGTTGGCCCTTCCGTTCGCCCTGCTCGAACTGCTGCCGGATCAACGGACCCAGAACCTTGTTCTCCATCAGATTGATCATGCCAGCCTCCTTCAGCCTGTCGTTTACGGTTTCTTCTATACCCAGTATGCCTGAAAGCTGCAGAAGCGTTCCGGCAGCCCAATCCTGGTCCTTACTCTTCATGGCGCGGAGCCGGGACAACACTACCTCCAGCACCACTTCCGGTTCACCCTTGGCCAACAACGCCAGTAAGTTGTCGGCCCAATCCTCGCTGGCCAGCAGCGGTCCCGCGTCAAACTCGCACAGGTTTACGATCTCGAATCGGAAGTCTATCGACGGGGACGTGTAGGCAGCTTCCAATCGCAGCGGCTCCCTGCCCAGATAGAGGACCACCTGGCTGACGTGTTGTTTGTAAACACGCACAAGATAGGCGTAGTACTCGAGCATCCGGAGCGCGAAGCCGGCTTCATTGAAGGTTTGGAACTCGACATGATGGAGCGAACGGTCTTCAGTGCGGACAAGGAGGTCGGCGCGATGGTTGAAAACTTGCGGCTGCTCAGTGGCCAGGAACTCAATGACCTTGCCGCCGAAGAGCAACCGGCGCATGATGCCGTCGCCCTCGCTCAGGAACAGCGCCTTCAGAGATACGTCGTAGCGGTGGGCCATGGGGTACCGGCTAATCGCCCCGCATGGGCCGGGCGAACTCCAGATACTCCTGTTTTGGGATGCCCGGTTCAAAGCACCGGCGGCAGCGGGCTTCGTACATGCCGGCCGCGCCGACGACAATAAGGTCCTCGCTTTCGAAGAGGCGCTGCGTGTGTTTGGCGGGGTTGCCGCAACGCATGCAGATGGCGAGGGTTTTAGTGATGGACTCAGCGAGGGCGAGGAGTTCGGGCATGGGCGGGAAGGGGCGGCCGAGGTAATCCGTATCGAGGCCCGCAACCAGAACCTGTTTGCCGCTATCGGCAAGCTGCTGCGCAATTTCAACCAGTTGGGGACCCATGAAATTCGCTTCGTCGAAGCCAATAACTTGCGTCCGCCAGTCGAGCAGCGTCAGAACTTCGCGGGCATCCTTGACCACTTGCGAGGACATGCGGGCGTCGGCATGGGAGACGATTTCCTCGGCGGAGTAGCGGTCGTCAATGGCTGGCTTAAACACCTGAACGCGTTTGCGCGCGATCTTGGCCCGGCGGAGGCGGCGAATCAACTCTTCACTCTTACCGGAAAACATCGGCCCGCAAACGACTTCGATCCAGCCGATGTTGCCTGTCACAATATCCATAGCTTCCCTATGATGGCACGCACACTCGAACCCGAACTCATGGACGACGCGCCAATCGCGGACCTGGTCGAGAATCTGCGTGACCTGTCGCGGATCAACCGCTGGCTAGGCGGGAACCGGACATTGGCCGGGCTATTGGATCCTTATATGCGCCGCAATCCGCGGGCGCTGATTTTGGATGTCGGGGCGGCGAATGGAGAAACCGGACGGTGGCTGGAGGCGCGTTATCCGGAAGCGCGGATGGTGTCGCTGGACCGGGCTGAGCGTACACTCCGGCTGGGTTCCGGATTGCGCGTGGCGGCCGATGTCTTCACATGGCCCATACTTCCGGCGAGCGTTGACATCGTGATTTGCAGTTTATTTTTGCATCATTTCGATGACGACGGCGTACGGCGAATTTTGGCCTGTTTTGAAGAAGCCGCGCGGGAGGCGGTGATCGCCGTGGATCTGCACCGGCATCCGCTGGCGCGTGGATTTCTGCCGGCGACGCGGTTCGCGGCCCGGTGGCATCCGCTGACCGTGCATGACGGCGTGATCAGCGTTGACGCCGCTTTCACGCCCGGGGAACTGCGTCAACTCGCGCCGCGGGCGCGCGTCCGTTCGCACTGGCCGTGGTTCCGATTGTCACTGGAAATTAACGTCAGTCGAGCTCAATGAAGCCAGTCAAATAAAGCGCGCCGTGGCCGCCGATTCGCACCCGGTCGCCGCGATCTTCGCACCACAGTTCGCCGCTCCGGGCCGAAATCTGGCGGGCGAAGAGATTGGTTTTCCCCAGCCTCGCGGCCCAGTACGGCGTCAGCGTGCAATGTGCCGAACCGGTAACGGGATCCTCATTGATGCCCTGCTTGGGCGCGAAGAAACGGGAGACGAAGTCGCAATCGTCTCCGGGAGCGGTGGCGATAAAACCAAAGGGCGGAAGCGCTTTGAGCGCTTCCATATTTGGCGCCAGGGCCTTCACCTGCGCCGCGGTTTCAAAGACGCACATCGTGTCGCGGGCCGCAAAGACGGCCTGCGGCGAGGCGCCTAGAGCTTGCGCGAGGGCAGGGTCAGCCGCTTGCGGAACGCCTGGCCGGGCAGGGAAGTCCAGCGTATACAGATCGCCCTTCCGCGCCACCGTGAGCGGTCCCGAGCGGCTATGAAAGGTGACCTGATCCCCGCCGAAGCCCAGGCAATTCATCAGCACAACGGCGGCGGCCAAAGTGGCGTGCCCGCACAGATCCACTTCCACCGCCGGCGTGAACCAGCGCAAGCGATAGCCGTCGGGTTCGGCGACGAAATAGGCCGTTTCCGCCAGATTATTTTCCCCGGCGATATCGAGCAGCGTCTGGTCCGGCAGCCATTTGGGAAGCGGACAAACGGCGGCGGGATTGCCGCCGAATCGACGCTTTGTAAACGCGTCGACCTGATATATGGGCAGTCTCATCCCTACTACTGTACGCGGGCGTGGCGGGGTTCGTTAAGTACCAGTTGATCGAAAATCGCCAGTACCTGTTTCCGGTAGTGGTAAAGCTGCTTCAGGCTGTCGCGGAAGTTTTGGTCGTCGTACTGGCGGCCATGGAGCCACTTTTTCAGGAGCTCCATGGGCACGTCGATGTCGCGGCGCAACGCCTCCACGTGGTGGCCGCGCAGGAAAAGGCCGTAGAACATGGCCGCTTCACGCCTGGGGGCCAACGGATCGGAGAGGTCCCGGTTGACGCTAAGGAAGGGGATCGGCGGTATGGATTCGGCGCGTTGCACTGCAGGTACGAAACCATGAGTATAAACGGGGGAGCCTCCGGCTATCAATAGGATTTTTACCCGAGAATTTTCTCCCGCATCGGAACCCACAACGGAAAGATCGACGGATTCTCCAGCCACGTCAGCATCCAAACGGCCATTTCAGTCTTGAGCGCGCGTTTTTCCGGAGAGACTCGCTGATTGCGCGCGGCGAGTTTGGCGTGATCCTTCGCCGTAATGACGATTTGCCGGGTAACGCGGCGCGTTTCGGCGGTGCCCTTCTCGTACCAATCGGCGAGCGCGAGCAGGGAATCGCATAGCGCGGTTAGCGTATCCTGATCGACGCCCGCGACGAGCGGGTGGAGCTTAGCGCCGGTAGAGCGTAGGCGATGGCGAAGGCTGGATTCGGAGATTGGCGCGAGCAGGCGGAGCAATTCGTCGAAGTCCACCAGCTCAACTGGAATGGGCGCTCGTTCTCGCAGCCACGCTTCCAGGTTGGCCTGCTTCGACGGCATTCACGTGCCGCGGCCGCGACGCCAGGCGGTGACGGCTCGCGCGTGTTCGGCATACGTTTTGGAGAAGTTGTGGCGGCCGGTGCCATCGCCCTTGGCGACGAAAAAGAGGAATTCGGATGCGGCTGGATTCAGCGCCGCGGCCAGCGCGGCGCGGCCCGGATTGGCGATGGGTCCGGGCGGCAGGCCCGTCATAGCGTAGGTGTTGTAGGGATGGACCCGCTGGAGGTCGGACTTGTAAATTGTTCCCCGCCAAACGCCTTCCAGCATGGCGGCGTAGATAGTAGTGGGATCGGCCTCCAGCTTCATGCCCCGTTGCAGGCGATTGCGATAGACGGCGGCGACCACAGTGCGCTCCTCCGCGACGCCGGTTTCCTTCTCCACCAGCGACGCGAGGGTGATTGCGGCGAGCGCATTCGCCCCTCCGCCAATGGCTTTCCACTCCTTGCGAAACTGGTCCGTCAGGAGACGGCACAGGGCTTCAGCGGTAATTTTACGGGGGACGTGATAGGTGGAGGGGAAGAGGAACCCTTCTAGCGAAGGCGCCTGCGGAGCGAGGTCGCGGATGAGCGCGGGGTTGCGGGCGGCGTTGATGAACGCTGGCCCTTTCGCGAATCCGGCTTGCTCAACGACTTGGGCGATGTCGTAAAGGTTGTAGCCTTCAGGGATGCGCAACTCGATCAGATAGACATCGCCGCGGCTAAGCCTATCGGCAACTTCCCAAACCGTGGCGGCTTTGTGAAAGCGGTACTCGCCGGCTTGCCAGCGTTGGCCGGGGCGCAGAGAGCGCGCGGCAAGCAGATGCCAACGGGAGGAGACGACGCCGGCCTTGGCCAGGCGATTCGCCATCTCCATGGTGCTGGTGCCGTAAGGCAGCTCTATGAATTGTTGGCTGGAAAAGCCCTGGTGCGGGCGGTTGAGCGTAATGCCGATCCAGCCCGCCGCAACGATCATCAGGAGCCCCGCGATGATGAGAATCCGCTTCATTGGGATGCCAGAAAGCTGTCGAGAATGATCTGCGCGGCCAGGCGGTCCACGCCGCCATCGCGCTGCGCTTTGCGGCCTGTTTCGCGCAACATATGGCCGGCTTCCCGCGACGTCATTCGCTCATCCCACATACGGTACGGCACACCCGAGCGCTCCGAAAGACGGGCGGCGAAGGCTGCGGCTTCGGAGCTCATGTCGCTGGGCCCGCCATTCAAGTGGATCGGATTACCGACGACGAGAAGATGGACCTGCTGTTCCCGGATGATGCCTTGAAGCTGCGCCAAATCCTTGCGCAGGCTGCGGCAGTGAAGCGTTTCCAGGCCATGCGCCATCATCCCGAGCGGGTCGCTGATGGCGAGCCCGATACGTTTACGCCCATAATCGATGGCCAGAATCCGCATTCCCTCCAATTATAGAATTGCGATCCAGGCTCCATGTTAAAGTAACGGAATAGTGGGGCATTTTGGCGGTTCAGGACTCTACATCCCCTTCCATCGTTCAGTTTAGAAACACCGGCGGCGTACTCTTTACCTTCGGCGTTCTAACTGCGCTCTTGTATTTTGGACGGCTGTTCATTGTCACGCTGCTGCTTTCGATCTTCATCGCGTTCATTCTTGAACCGGTGGTGAACCTGTTCATGCGGCTGCGGATGCCGCGCGGATTCGCCAGTTTTCTGGTTTGCAGTCTGGCGCTGGTGGTGATCTACGCGGGGGCGCTGCTGGCCTATTCGCAGGCAGCAGGCATTTGGGAGGAACTGCCCACGTACAGCCAACGCATCAGCCAGATCACGGAAAAAGTGTTGGTGGAAGTGGAAGGCGTGGAGAAGACGGTGAACGATCTGCTGACGCCGCGCCGCCTCCGCGATCAGGAGCGCTACGCGCAACAGCAAGCCGCCGCGCAGAAGCAGCAAACCACCGCGCGCCGCCGCCGCGCCACCGATCCGCCAATGGCGCCGCTGCTGCCGCCGCCAGTGCAGGAAGTCCGCATTCAATCGGAGCGTTCCCCGGTGGTGGAATACCTGTACGGCAACTGGCGGCAGTTCTACGACATTCTGCTGATGGCGTCCTTCGTCCCATTCCTGGTGTACTTCATGCTAAGCTGGCGCGACCATTTCGTCCATAATTTCCTGCGGGTTTTCCAGGGCGAATCGCGGGGCATCGCCGCCGCGACTCTGGACGGAATCGCGCGCATGGCGCGGGCGTACGTTGTCGGCAATTTCATCCTGGGACTCTTGCTGGCACTAGTTTCGATGGGCTTTTTCTGGATCGTCAAAGTACCCTATTGGCTGATCGTGGGCCCCGTTAGCGGCTTCCTGAGCCTGGTGCCGTACGTCGGCATGCCGCTTGCAATTATTCCGCCGTACCTGGCCGCGCTAACGGTCTATGACAACGTGGCCGATTACCTGGTGATCGGGACGACTGTGGCTTTCTTCCACCTGTTGGCGCTGAATCTTCTCTATCCGAAACTTGTCGGTTCTCGTGTTCACTTGAACCCACTGGCGGTGACGGTGGGACTGATGTTCTGGGGATTCCTGTGGGGCGGCATTGGGCTGGTGCTGGCTATCCCGTTGACGGCGTCCATCAAGGCTATTTGCGATCACGTTCCGGGGCTGAGCGGTTATGGCCGCCTGATGGGTGATTAGATGGGCGGCTAGCTGTGATACCCTGCCCTTGATGGAACGTCGACAATTACTCACCGTCGGCTTAGGCCTTTCCGCCGCTTCGTTGTTCGCAAAACGGGCGAAGATCGACCGGGGCCGCTTGTCCACCGTGACGGACGAGAGCGGCAAAACGCCCGCGGAAAACTTCGAGTTTGCTAAGAAATACGGTCTCCGCTATCTGGAAGTGCGCGGCGTTCCCGGAGCCAAAAAGCACTACGCCGATCTTTCGGAAGCGGAACTGAAAGCGGCCGCGAAAGAGTTCGCCGATAATGGCGTCAAAGTCTCCTTCTTCAACTCGGGCCAATGTAAATTCGCGCTCCCCGGCACCGATTATGTCCGCCAGCGCGCCGAGACGCCAGAGGCTAAAGCCAAGCGAGTCGCGCGCGATGAACAGAGCTTTGAAAAGCGCATGGAGACGCTGCGGAAGTCCATCCGGGCGTCGCAAATCCTGGGCTGCGATAAAGTGCGGATCTTTTCTTTTCTGCGCACGGCCGAGCCGGAAAAGGTCATGCAGCGCGTTTACGACGCGATCGGCCCGATGGTGAATGTGGCGGAGAAAGAAGGCATTAAGCTGCTACTGGAAAATGAAGTGGCGTGCAACGTCGCGCGTTGCGACGAGTTGGCCGCGGCGATGAAAGCCATCCCCTCCAAGGCGTTCGGCATCAATTGGGACCCGCTCAACGGGCATCACATGAAGGAAGAAGTTTTCCCTCACGGCTATGGGCTGCTGCCGAAGAAGAAGCTCTGGAACGTGCAAGTGAAGGGCAAGAGCATTCTGAAGGAGTTCCCGGCGGATTATTTGGATTGGGCTGCTATTTACGGGGCTCTCGAAAAGGACGGCTACACGGGCCAGGTCGGACTGGAGTGCCATATCTTCGGCGAAGAGCAGATCCGGCGTTCGCACCAATGCATACAGGAGATGATTCGGCTCGCCGAGCAGCGGCAGTCGTAACAAGGCCCCCATGCCTAGCCGGACTTTGCTCATCTGCGCGGGCATTGGGTTGTTGGTGATTGGCGCGATGATCGGCGGCGGATTGTTTGTCGCCCGCGGCACGCATTTGGAGTTGAGCGGGAGTATTCGCAAGACGCGCATAGCGGCTCTGAGCCCGACGCGCTCCGTGGTCGTGCTCGACTTTCGGGCCACCAATGTGTCCGATTATCCCTTCGTCGTAAAGACCGTGGAAGTGGAAGTCACACTGGAGAATGGCAAAAAGCAAGTCGGCCAGTTTGTGCCGGAAATAGACGCGAAGACGCTTTTTCCGGCGCTCCCGGCATTGGGCGATAAGCTCGCGGTGTCGATAGGGACCGGGGAGAAGATCGGCAAAAAGCAGACGGTGGAGCGGATGACGGCGGCGAGTTTCGTATTGGCCGAAAGCGATTTGGCGGCGAGGAAAGAGATCGTGCTGCGGTTGCACGACGTCGATGGGCCGGTATCGGAACTGCGTTAACGTTTTTCCAGATGAGCTAAAGGATTGTCGAACGGGAAGCCGAAGAGACGAGGATTTTCGCCGATCACAGCGGCTGAGAATATGTAATAGACGTACTTATAGGTTTCATCCGGCCATTTGTCTTTGTACTTTTCCAGCACTTTCCAGAAGTTCCGTTCCTTGGGGTTGGCGGGCATGGTCTGGAGTAACTTGATAATGCGGTGTTCGCCCCAGTTATACGACGCCATTACAAGCAGCCCGGAAGCCTGCGCGTCGGTCGAGTAAATGTCCTTGATATAGCGCGACGCGGCCACGGTAGCCTTTTCCCAGTTGTGCCGGTCGTCGCCCGGATCGGGGCGGGGAAGTTCGAACAGCGGGCCGGTCTTCAGTCCGTATTTTTCACCTGTTTCCGGAATAAACTGCCACATTCCCTTGGCGTGGCCCTTGTAAGTCATGGGACCGCTGATAAGAGGTTCGAAGTCACTTTCCTGCATGGCGAGATAGAAGAACTGCGGCGGCAATCCGCGGTCGAGAAACTCCTTGGAGATCCGCATATGATAGCCATTGGCGAGCGCTCGATCAACGGCGTTTTTGTATCTTGCCGACGACTGCCACTTACTAATATAGCTCTTCACTTCGGTGATGAATTCCGGCGGCGCGGCCAGCTCGCATTCGCCAAAAACACGCGCCATGCGGAGGATCAGCCGGTCTTCTTCACTCAGTTTCTTATCGTAAATTTTCAGGCCGGAAATGAAGTTGTTGTACTGGCTTTCCATGGCCGTCCGCCGCTCGCGGAATTTGCGAATTTGCTCAGCGCCTTGCGGTCCGCTTGTCTCCGAGACCAGCCTTTCGACGTTAGCGATATCCACGTCGAGCGACTTCATGGAGTAGAACAGTTCCTGCGCCATGGACATCTGCTTGCGGACCTGTTGATCGCGGAACCAGGCGAACGCGCCGACGCCGCAGAGCAGCAAGACCAGGCCGGCCACCAGCCAACCGTACTTCCGCTTCTGCTTCTTCTGGACCTTCGTGAAGGCTTTGCGGATCATCATCGTCCGCTCGCCGGCCGGCGCGTCCGTGTTGCCGGTCAGGTACTTTTCGGTATAGCTGGCGATCATGCGTGTTTCGCCGCCAACAGGCTGCTGCGCGGGCACCTGCACGAGCGCTTGCGGAGCGGCGGCGGGAGCTTCGGACTGCATCATCACCCACGGGCCCTGCACTCCCAGGCGAAAGGAAACGGTCTGATTGATCGAGAGCGTCTGCACGCGCTGACCGTTCACCCAGATGCCGTTCGCGCTGTTCAGATCCTGGATCCACCACTCGCCATTGGCGAAGGCGACCGTGGCGTGCTGCCGGCTGACATGCGGATCCTCGATGCAAAGCTCACACTCGGCAACGCGGCCGATGCGGAATGGCTGGGTAAACCGGTAGTCGCGCGGTTCGGCGTTTGGAAGACCGACGCGCACGCGGATGGCCGGAAGAACGGGATGGGAATAAGTGCCGGACACAGGTTTAAGGTGGTAGGCGCGGCAGGACTCGAACCTGCTACCCTCAGCTTAGAAGGCTGATGCTCTATCCAGATGAGCTACGCGCCCACGCTCTTTCCATTGTAAATGCGATCCTGTTGGAATGCGCCGCCTTGTTTCCGTTTTGCCATTGCTGATTCTAACCGGGTCTTGTGGACCGTCGGATTCCTTCCGCGAGTTTGAAGTAGAGTATTGGCGAAAGTGGCTGCAGGCCAATCCGTCTATCGCCACTGGCGCCGGCGTGCATGACTATGACGCGATGATGGAGGATTATTCGGCTCAGGCGATTCAAGCGCGAGAGGCGGAACTGGCCGTTATGCTCGACCGGCTGCAGAACATGACGGGCTTGGCGGCGGATGAGAAGATCGATGGCGAAATCATTCGGGCCGCCATTCGCGCCGAGATTCTGGAGACACAAGAGGTACAGAATTGGAAGCGAAATCCGATGATGTATGTGGGAACGCCGGGCGGCGCCGTTGACGCGTTGATGAAACGGGACTTCGCGCCGAAGCGGAAGAGGTTGGAATACGTGGTCAGCCGGCTGCAGGGGGTGGCGCCAATGGTGGCCGCGATGAAGGCCAATGTTTCGAATCCGCCGAAAGAGTTCACCGAGTTGGCGATTCGCATGGCGTCCGGTTCAGTGGGCTTTTACAAGGAATCGGTGGCGGTGTGGGCGAAGGACGCTGCGGGGGGCGATCCCGGTTTAATGGGGTGGTTCGGCAGGGTGAACAAAGAGGCGATCGCCGCCATGGAGGACGCGGCAAAGTGGTTGAAAGCGGATCTGCTGCCGCGGTCAAAGGGCAGCTACTCAATAGGCGCGGATCTCTTCGCGAAGAAATTGAAGTATGAGGAGATGGTAGACACGCCGCTTGACCGGCTATTGGCCATCGGCGAGGCGAATCTGGAAAAGGACTACAAAGCGTTTGTCGAAACGGCGCGGCTGATCAACCCGAAGAAAACACCCGCACAGGTGATGGCCGATATTTCGAATGACCATCCCACCGAAGCCGATCTGATTCCGGCCACGCGCCGGACGCTAGCCGGTATTCGTCACTTCCTGGTCGATAAGAAGATCATCGATTTGCCGAACGCGCTATTTCCGAAAGTGGAGGAAACGCCGCCCTACGCGCGCTCGGGGAGCTTTGCTTCGATGGACACGCCGGGCGCTTATGAGACCAAAGCCACCGAGGCGTTCTATTACGTTACGCCGCCGGAAAAGGATTGGGATGCCAAACACAAGGAAGAGCATTTGCGGCTCTATAACAAGCCGGTGATGGACATCATCACGATACACGAGGTGTTTCCGGGCCACTTCACGCAGTTCATCTTTGCCAATCAATTTCCCACCAAAACTCGCAAGCTCTATTCGTGCAGCAGCAACGCGGAGGGCTGGGCGCACTATACGGAGCAGATGATGATCGAGGAAGGCTTCGGCAAGGGCGATCCGAAATTGAAGCTGGCTCAATTGTCGGAGGCGCTCCTGCGCGACTGCCGTTACGTCGCCGGCATCAAGTTACACACGCAGGGAATGACGGTGGCGGATGGCGCGAAGGTGTTCGTCGAGAAGTGCTTTCAAGAACCCGCTAACGCCTACGAAGAAGCGCGCCGGGGCGCGTACAATCCTACGTATCTCTACTACACGCTCGGCAAGCTGCAAGTTTATAAGCTCCGCGAGGACTACAAAAAGGCCAAGGGGCAGGAGTTCAGTCTGGCCCGATTTCACGCCGACTTCGTTAAGCAGGGTGCTATCCCCATCAAGCTCATTCGGCGTATCCTGTTAGGCGTGGACGGCAAAGTCCTTGATGAATAGGCGCCTATGCTCTACGAATTTTTGAACCTGCGGCTGGACTCCCGAGCCCGTACTCTATCCAAGGACGGCGAACTCCTGCCGACGACCGCAAAGACTTTGGATACTTTGTTGTTGTTAGTGCGCAATGCCGGGCGGGTTGTGACCAAGGACGAGTTTTTCAGCACGGTTTGGCCCGGTACGGTTGTCGAAGAGGCAAACCTGTCGCAGAACGTCTTCATCCTGCGGAAGCTCCTCGGCGAAAAGGAATCCGGTCAGAAAATCATACTTACACACACTGGCGCCGGGTATTCTTTTTTACCGCCGGTTAGAGTAGTTAGCGATATTCCTGTGGCCGGGATTGTGCCTGTTGCGCCCGCCTCGCGTCGATGGTTTTGGCCCGCGCTTTCACTGGCTGCACTCGGTCTTTTCGCATCCTTGGCGGTTAGTCGCGGCAACTGGTGGATGAGATCTGGCAGCGAATCTAAAAGGTGGGCCGCCAGTACAAAGCCCGGCGTAGAGAACTATCCGGCGCTTTCGCCCGACGGCCGCCGGTTGGCGTTCACCTGGGACGGCGGAAAGCTGGGCGCGCCGCCCATGCTCTATCTCCAGGATTTCCCGGATCAAGATCGGCCCCTCGTACCGGCCCGCGCCCTTACCAAAGATGGCGATGGAGTTGCCTGTCCCACTTGGTCCCCCGATGGCCGGAGCCTGGTGTTTGTCAGGCAAGGACCAAGCCGGGCGGCCGTGTATCTGATATCCCCCGAACGCGCGGAAGAGCGGAAGATCAGAGACTTGCCTCCCGCCACGCTCGCCTGGACCGGTTGTGTCGCCGCGTTCTCAGCGGACGGGACTTCCCTGGCCATATCGACAGCCGGCGCGGCGATGCAAACACATCTGATCCGGCTGTCAATCGCAACTGGCGTTGAGGAGCCAATTGTACCGGCGCCGGACGGAATTCACAGCGGAGATGGCAATCCAGCGTACTCGCCGGATGGGCGCTATCTTGCCTTTCTGCGCAGAGACACTCGCGCTTCCATGGATATCTATCTGATCGCTACCAGCGCGGATGGCAAGGCCGGCGGCGAACCGCGACGACTGACGGCAGAACGGCTAATGATGCATGGCATGGCATGGTCGCCCGACTCGCAGTCCATTGTGTATTCCGCAACCCGGAATGGTTCCGTCGCACTGTGGCGCATTCCGGTGAACGGGGGCCCTTCCGAAGCGGTGCCTGGAGGCGACTCAGGCCAATATCCCACAATTTCCAGGACCAACGGACGATTGAGCTTTGCCATTCTGAATGAGAACCGCAATCTTTGGAGGCTCCCGCTCGCCATCGACGGTACACCGGAAGCGGCGCCTTCCCTGTTGCTTTCATCGACTCGCAAAGATGAGGGTCCCGTCTATTCTCGCGATGGCCGGATGCTTTCATTCTTCTCCGACCGCACGGGAAGCTACGAAATCTGGGCCTGCGAAGCGGATGGAAGTCACCCGCGCTCCCTGACGTCTTTCGGCGGCGCTTTCGCCGGCCTGACGGATTGGTCCGTCGACGGGCGCACGATCCTGTTTGATACTGTTACACCCAATGGCAGCCAGGATATTTGGACCGTCCCCGCCGCTGGCGGCAAAGCGGAGCCGTTAATAACTGGACCTGCCTTGGAAGCTGTTCCCACGTTTTCTCGGGATGACCGCTCAATCTACTTCTCCTCCAGCCGCAGCGGTCGCTTTCAGATTTGGCGCGCGGATCGGCAGGGCGGGAATCTCACTCAAATCACAAAGCAGGGTGGAGTGGGCGCCAGAGAAGCGGAGGACGGTTACCTCTACTACTCCACCCAAGTGAATGTGCCGGAGATTCGGCGGGTTCCCGTGAATGGTGGAGACGAGGAAACGATCCTGAGCAATCCACGGCCACGCTTTTTCGGTCATTGGGTCCTACGCCGCGGGCGAATTTACTTCATCCGCCAACCCGACGATTCGATGCATGACGGTACGCGGTCCTCGGAACTTTGGGCGTATGAGATCAAAACCCGGCTTGCACGCAAACTGGTAGATCTCCCCGGATGGGTGCATCACACGACACCGTCACTGGCGGTGTCGCCCGACGGCAGAACCGTGGTCTATTCCCGCATCGATTCCGCCTCGGGTGACTTATACGTGGTTGATAATTTGCGTTGAGAATTAGGGGGCGGCCACGAACGCTTCGAAATCGCCAGGTTTCTCGGCATTCAGACGCACTCCCCGGTATGACCCTCCCGGAATTGTCATCAATTCCCGGCCGTCTTTATCCATCACGACCGCTTCCGTGGTTCCTTGCGATGTCTGGCCGTCGTCACTCACTCGGACCGTGATTCTAACCTTGCTGATAGTAGCGAGAACCCGCCTCTCGTCGTAGTTGAAAATGTACACGGTTTGAAGGAACTTCCCGTCGGTCACGCGAATCCATACGCCATGGGAAGCGCTGGTGTTGCCATCGGCAGTTGGCCCGATCACCGTTCCTTCAGCGAGGTAGGTAGCCATCCCAAGAGTGACGGCCGTTTGGCCCGGACGGCGGAGTTCCAGCATCCAGGTTCCGGTTAGCGTCGAGTTGCGCGGTATGATCGCCTTCTCCGGGACGCCGATCCGGCTGAGTATTCCCGGGTCCTGCGCATAGGCCGCGCCCCCGACGAGAGCGACGGCAATTAAGAATCTTGATAGTTGCATGAATGGTTTCCTTGTTCTGATGTCCGGCTTGCCGGAGCGGCCGTGTGGCCGCAGGAACAGGTTTACCGATCCAATCCTCACAAGTCTTTAAACCATCTCAAAACGCCGATCAAAGATTCTCAAACACTGATTCTAAACGCCCCAGCAATAGTCTTCGACGGCCTTTTCTATTGCGTCGTCCTTATCGGAAAGCCGCATCAACTCGAGCCGAATGGAGTCCACCAAAGCTTTCCAACTCGCCTCAATCACGTTATCCGAAACACCCACCGTCGCCCAGGAGCGCTGCTGATCGCTCCACTCAATCAATACGCGAACCTTCGCCGCCGTGCCTTTTTTCGAGTCGATCACGCGCACTTTGTAGTCAGTCAGTTTGACGTTGCGAATAGCGGGATAGTTAGCCACCAGACATTCCCGCAAGCACAAGTCCAACGCGTTCACCGGGCCGTTGCCAACCGCGGTTTCCGTATGAAGCCCGTCCGCGGCTTGCAGCGAAAGCGTCGCCATCGTCAACGAACCGCCGCTGCGGCCCATCTTCGTCGTCACGTCGAAACTGACGAGTTGGAAGAAGTCCTTACCCGGGTTCAGGACCTCGCGCACCATAAGCTCGAACGTCCCCTCGGCGGCTTCGAGTTCATAGCCTTCGAACTCCATCTGCTTGATCTTCTCGAGCAGCGTCTTCCGCGACTCTTCGTTCAGCTTCTCTTCCAGCCCATGTTCCTTCAGCTTATAGAAGATGTTGCTGCGCCCGGAGAGATCGCTCACCAGCACGCGCTGCCGATTGCCCACCGTTTCCGGCCGCACATGTTCATAGGTAGCGGAGTCCTTCAACACCGCGCTCACATGCACGCCGCCCTTGTGAGCGAAGGCGCTCTGGCCCACATACGGCTGGCCGTTCGGAATCTGCAAATTTGCTAGCTCGGCGATAAATCGCGCTACCGATGTCAGGCCGGCTAGCCTATCGCGGCCGATCGTCGTGTGGCCCAATTTCAGTTCCAGGTTCGCAATGACGGACGCCAAGTTTACATTCCCGCAGCGCTCGCCATAGCCGTTCATACAGCCCTGTACATGCGTGCAACCGGCCTCAATCGCGCCAAGCGCGTTCGCCACCGCCACATCGGAATCGTTATGCGGATGAATGCCAATGACGCCTCCGAACCGCGCCCTGACCACGGTTACCGCTTCAATCAATTTGGAGGTTATCGCGCCGCCGTTTGTGTCGCACAGACACAGCACATCCGCCCCCGCGTCTTGCGCCGCTTGCAGCGTTTTCAGGGCATACTCGGGGTTGGCCGAGTAGCCATCGAAGAAGTGTTCAGCGTCGTAAACCACTTCGCGTCCATGCTGCTTCAAGTAGGCAACCGTGTTCGCGATAATCTTCAAATTCTCTTCAAGCGTAATGCCCAGCGCGCGGGTCACATGGAAATCCCATGACTTGCCGAAGATGCTGATTACCGGCGTCGCCGCGCCCAGCAATTCCCGCACGTTCGGATCGGTCTCCACCGTATTTCGGGCGAAATGGGTGGAGCCAAAAGCCGTCAACTTGGCGTGTTTCAGCCGAAGTTCGTCTTTCGCCCGCGCAAAGAAATCCTTATCTTTCGGATTGGATCCAGGCCACCCGCCCTCAATGTAGTCAATACCCAGGTCATCCAATTTCCGACTAATAATCAGTTTGTCCTCGACGGAAAAGGAAACGGCCTCGCCTTGCGTGCCGTCGCGAAGTGTCGTGTCGAAGGTTTGGATGTGCATGGGAATTTACGCTTCTGGTATACCGGCTTCCTTCTTCTTTTTGAGGAAGGGCATCATGGCCCGCAGTTCTTTCCCCACCGTTTCTATTTGGTGAGTCTGGTTGGCTTCGCGCGTGGCCAGGAAGTTCTTCCGGCCATTGCGATTCTCGTTCATCCAAGTCTCGGCGAACTTGCCTTCCTGAATTTCCTTCAGGATCTGCTTCATCGCCAGTTTGGTTTCGGGTGTGATGATGCGCGGGCCGGTCACATAGTCGCCGTATTCGGCGGTGTCGGAAACTGAGTAGCGCATATAGTTCAGGCCGCCCTCATAGATCAGGTCGACGATGAGCTTCAGCTCGTGCAAGCACTCAAAATAGGCCATTTCCGGCGCATAACCGGCTTCAACCAGCGTTTCGAAACCCGCTTTGATCAACTCGGCCGTGCCGCCGCAAAGAACCGTCTGCTCACCAAAGAGATCGGTTTCCGCTTCTTCCTTGAACGTAGTTTCGATGACGCCCGCGCGCAGGCAGCCAATGCCCAACGCGTAAGCCAGCGCGTTCTGCAACGCCTTGCCCGACGCGTCCTGATGTACGGCAACCAGACCGGGGACGCCAACATTCTCAACAAACAGCTCGCGGACACGATGGCCCGGCGACTTCGGCGCGATCATGCTGATGTCCACATCGGCCGGTGGCTTCACATACCCAAAGTGGATGGAAAACCCGTGCGCGAACATCAGCGTTTTGCCCGCGGAGAGATTGGGCGCGATCTCATTGACGTAAAGGTCCGGCTGGATGTGGTCGCTGACCAGCAGCATGATTGTGCCGGCGGCTTTGGCGGCTGCAGCGGCGGTCATGACCCGCAGTCCGGCGGCTTCCGCCTTCGCCCAGCTTTTTGACCCCGGATACAGGCCGACAATCACATCGGCGCCCGAATCGCGCAGGTTCAGCGCATGCGCGTGGCCCTGGCTTCCATAGCCAATGATAGCGAACACCCGGTCCTTCAAAAGGCTCGGATCGCCGTCTTTTTCGTAGTAACGATTTAACATTAAATTACTCCGGTTTTCTCTTCCGACTTTGCTTCTTCAGTGCCGCGCGGCACGGGAGGCGAAAGGCGGAGTTTTCTGGATTCCAGCGAGACTGCCACAGCGCCGCCGCGAGTAACTTCAATCTCGCCATAGCTGCGCATGATATCGATAAATTCGTCGAGCTTTTCAATGTCGCCGGTGGCTTCCAGGGCAAAGCCTTCCAACGTCGAATCGACGACGCGAGCGCCGAAGATTTCGGCCTCCTTCAGAATGCCGGTCCGCGATTCCTGCGGCGCGCGCACGCGCATAAGCACTAATTCGCGGATCACCGCCGGCGAGTCCGTCAGATCGGTCGCCTGCAATACATTGATCAGCTTGTTCATATGCTTAATCAACTGGCGGCGCTGGTGCGGCTCAATGGCTACGGCAATCGTCATCCGCGATAGCTCCGGATCAAGTGTGCGGGCTACGGTCAGGCTGTCGATGTTATAACCGCGCGCGGTGAGCAGACCGGTGACGCGCATCAGCGCGCCGGTCTTGTTCTCCACCAAAAGAGTAATGACTTGCAACATGGAAAATTCCTCGTTTCTACTTATGCAATTGCGACCGGTTGCGGCGGTCCAAGCACCATTTCATTAATTGCCCCGCCAGCGGGAACCATCGGGTAGACGTTCTCGGTGGGGGTCACTTTAACATTCAGCAAATAAGGCCCCGGATCGGCAAAGGCCGTTTCCAGCGCCTCCGTCAGCTCCGATGGGCGTTCGACGGTGCGGCCCTTGAAGCCGTACGCGCCGGCCAACTGCACGGGGTCGGGAAAGCAGTCAAGCGTTACTTGCGACAAACGGTTTGCATAGAATAACTCCTGCCATTGGCGAACCATGCCGAGGTAGCCGTTGTTCATCACAATCACCTTCACCGGCAGTCCAAAGTTGAATAATGTCGCCAGTTCCGGAATCGACATTTGGAATCCGCCGTCGCCGCAGATAGCGACAACAAGTTGATCCGGATTCGCAACCTGGGCCCCCAGCGCCGCTGGCAGCCCAAAGCCCATTGAACCAAGTCCGCCGGAGTTAATCCACAGCCGCGGTTCGTTGAATCGAATCAACTGCGCCGCCCACATTTGATGCTGACCCACGTCGCTGCAGACAATTGCCTTGCCCTTCGTCAACCGGTCAATTTCCTGCATTAAATGCTGGGGTTTGATATCGGTATCGGAAACAACCGGCTTCAGCGGATGTTCGTCTTTCCACTCCCGAATCTGCTTCCACCAGGCCTTCAGGCCGGCCCGCTCGCCCGCTGACGGCTTCAGTTCCCTCAACACCGCGCTGAGCTTTGGCAGCACCCGCTTCAGGTCGCCCACAATCGGCAAATCGGCGTTACGGATCTTGCTGATTTCGGCTGGGTCAATATCCACGTGGATGATCCGCGCATGCGGAGCGAAGGCATTCAAGCGGCCCGTCACGCGGTCGTCAAAACGCACGCCCAACGCGATAATCAGGTCCGTATTGTACATACCCATGTTGGCCGCATAGCTGCCGTGCATGCCTGGCATGCTGATGAAGTTCGGATGCTCGGAACCCAGCGATCCCAGACCCATCAATGTGCAAACGGCCGGCGCGTCCACCAACTCCACCAACTCGCGCAACTCGGCGCTCGAATTGGAAAGGACAATGCCGCCGCCGGCGTAGATCATCGGCCGCTCAGCTTCCAGCATCATCTGGGCCGCACGCCGGATTTGCCCCGTGTGGCCTTCCGTATATACCTTGTATCCAGGCAGGTGAATCGAAGTTACCGGTGCGTAGTGTGCGTTCCCCTGGAAAACGTCTTTAGTAATGTCCACCAGCACCGGACCGGGCCGGCCGCTGGACGCTATATAAAATGCCTCATGAATGACTTGCGGCAATTCGTTAATGTTCTTAACGAGATAGTTATGTTTGGTGGCCGACCGAGTGATTCCGAATGTGTCCGCTTCCTGGAACGCATCGCTGCCGATCAATTTAGCCGTTACCTGTCCCGTCAGCGCAACGACAGGGATCGAATCCATCATCGCGTCGACAAGTCCAGTCACCAAATTCGTCGCGCCCGGACCGGATGTCGCGCAGCATACGCCCACCTTGCCCGTCGAGCGCGAATATCCCTGCGCAGCAAATGCCGCGTTCTGTTCGTGGCGGACGAGGATATGCCGAATCGGGTTATCGTACATCGCGTCGTACAGCGGCAGCGTTACGCCGCCGGGGTAACCGAAAATCGTGTCCACACCCTCGCGGGCCAGACATTCGAGCAGGATCTTTGCGCCACTCATCAGTTGAGACATGTTTTAACTCCCCAAACACTAAAAAAGGCCACCGGCTGGGTTTGCTTCCCGCCGGTGGCCTCGATTTCAAAATCGTCCGATGCCACTCAGGAGGGTTCCGTTACGGTGACCCCAATAATGGCTACTACGACGAGCCGGCGCACAATTCCCCGACCGTTGGCGGAGGAGAAATTTCGGATGCGTTCGAAGCTCACCTTTTGAGGTTAAGTCAAAAGCGAACTAAATGCAACTCCCTGTTGCCATTAAATCGGTTAATGCTTCGATTAGAACTGGCTGCTCTTCCGTTGGCTCTTCCAGAACGGCACCGGATATCCGATCAGGCAGAATTGATCGAGCGCGAACAGCACGATCGACTCCAAATTCTGCTTCTTCGCAATTCGCGCTTCCTTCTGCCAAGTGGTTGATGAATCGCCGGGCCCTACCAGGAAACTGCGCTCGTTCCGCGCGAATCCTTTTTGTTGGCCATAACCGATCGAGTATTTCGACTTGTTCAAGTCGCGCGAAAACGTGAATCCGAAACTCTCCGTTTTCAAGTTTGTGAGTTTTGCGGGAGTCCAGGCAGCGTCGGGATAGTTCACCAGATGTCCCCACGCCGTGTCATTCACATCCGTCGGATACAGCACCTCAAACTTGCAGTTCGGATACGCATTCAGAACATACGCCCGAATGTCGTCGGTGAACGCCCCGATCAACGATGGCAGGAACGCGACCTCCTCCGGGAAGTTCGCGGGGTCAACGTGCTGATCCCCAATGAACCGCAGCGGAAAACCATGCGCCGCCAGGAACTGGTCCTTCGTATATTGGTCGTAGTAGGGCATGCTGATCGGGGTGGCATTTGGCCCTATTCCTGGAAAGTACCACCACTGCACCTCGCCGAACTGCAAGTACGGCACATAGCCGGCCGCCGCCAGGATGCCGGCCATCTCTAAATGCACTTTCTCCCAATACGCCCGGCTGAGCGGCGAAAAATTTGTTTGCAAGGCAGGCGTGTTCAGCAGGCAAGCCGTGCCGTCGGAGTAACGCTGCCCGATGCCCGCCGCGGTCGTTGGATCTCCGTGCTGAAGTTCCAACGAGAACGCGGCCGTCATGTCGAGGTTGTAGCCTTTGCAGGCGTCGTAAAAGGAACGGGACCAGTCGCGGCACGCGCGGTTGATCCGCGGATCGGCCGTCGTGTCGGTATGCCAATCGCCATCTTCACCGCCGTTGAGTTTCGTGGCCGACGCAGTCAACGAAAATGGCCCCGCCGCCGGCGAGACGCTCAAGCTGACTTCCTCGCCGATGTCACCCATTGCCCGCGCGAAAATGGTCAACTGCGTTCCCGCCGCCTCCGCACGAATCGCCGTGTAACCGCGGTTGAACTCCAGTTCAAAGGCTTTGGCGATCGTCGTCGCCGTGTCGCCATACAAGTTCAAATGGCGGACGATGATCTCCGACGCCGGCTCGCCCACGCGGCCGATCGTGATGTCCGAAAATTCATTCACCGTTGGCGTGCCCGTGAAGTTGACGGTCGCGGAGGCGTATTGATGATTCTTGCGGTACAGCTCGTAAAACCACAGTGCGCCGACGTAGTGATTCACTCTCCCGTGAAAGCCGAGCGAATGGAGCATCCACGCCGTGCGCTCCGCGGGAATGGCGATTGAATGGTCGGTATCCCAGTCGGTGGCCAGCGTGACTTTTGCTTCCACTGGTTGATTCGTGACTGTACTTGCTGGAATCGCCACTTCCAGAAAGTCGAAGTAGAACGCATTCCCGCCAGGCCCGTTGTGCGAAATCAAAACCGTGTGCTCGCCCGGGCCATACTGGCCCAGCGGCAGGCGCATGAGCACGTCCTCGCCATTCGCGCGCAGCGAGAAAAGTCTTGGTGTTTCGCTATCGACGCGCAGCGCGATATCGGCGCCAGCGGAAAGCAGGCGAGTCCCGAGATACAGTTCATGCGTCTGCGGACAGAGATACGGAACCGTTACGCTGTCGCCGTAAGTCCCTGTGTGCCGAATCGTACCGCCGGAAAAATTTCCTTTGGTCTTGATCCAACTGCCGCCGTAGTAGCTGACTTTTTTATCGTCATCCTCCAGGCGCCGGCTGCCCGGTCCCGCCACGCGATAGGCGCGATTCGTTCCGGTCACGGACCAGTTGGTGACAACGGCCGAGAACTCGCTGCGCACGTAGGCCCCGCTTTGCATTGCCGCCGCATAAGTCCAGCGCATTTTGCGGACCTTTTGCGCCGGCACCGCAACGCCGTCCTTGTCCGTCAACGCTCCCATTGGCAGCACAATGCGCCACTTCGACGGCGACTGCCCGCCGCTAAACGTCGCGGCCGCGGGCTCCCAATATTCGCTGGAACCAGCCACCGTGCCATACGCGCCGACCTTGTTGCCATTCGCGCCGCCGACATGCGTCAACGTGAGGACCGCGCCCGTCCGCGCGGCTACCGTGTTTGTCGAGTTCGCGTTGATCGCGACCTTGATAGCTTCCGCCACCGTGTCCAAGGTGTCGCCAGCCAGGACGTCATGCTTATGGTTCTCGCTCATCCACGCCAGGCCAACAATATCGCCGGCCGTGATGGTTCCCTTCAATTCAAACGAAGCCGTCGCCGAGACATAGCTGCCCGCGATGGGCGTGGCGTAATCCTTGATCTTCACCTGATAGAAAGTTTCCACGCCGCCACTATCGGCCCACAAACGCAGGTAGGGCCAGTCGACGGTCGGATAGAGATCCGAGTTCAGCGGGATGCAGTTGTCGCGTGTTTCTTCATAGGTCAACGTCAGCCCACTCAAATCGCCATCGGGCAGATTGCGGAAGAGCGGGTGTTCGAACACGTTCTCGCGGTTCCACTCGATGACGCACCAATCGAACTGCTGGCGCCACGTCCCGCTGGCGGTGAAACCAGCGGGCGTGGCGCCACTCATGGCGGCGACGGCGGAGGGCCGTTCGAAGTAGACCTGCAAATCGCGGTCCGGTCGCAGTTTTTCTAGTGTTTCTGGCATATGGGTCAGAGCCGGACAGTCACAGTCAAATCGGCTCCCGGCGTGCTGGTGGCCGTTTGGCCCACCGACACGATGTCCAGGTGCAGCAGCGAACCCGCGCGCAACGGCGCCAGTCCGAAGCCGTCCACAATGTTCGAAATCGTGGCGTCTACGGGGATCGTCAGCGTGCAGATTTCATCCGCGTCCTGACGCAGTCGCAGCACCACTGGGACCTCGGTGGGCGGTTCCTGCAGGACGGCGTAGATGTCCTGCATTGCCATGAAATCTTCAATCACCAATGGCGGCGTGGCGTCGTCTTCAATTGCCAGCGGCCCCTCCACCTGCACATTCAGTTGCCCGCCTCGCATCGTCCGCAAGCCAAGCTCCGTGGTTGCGGTGAAGTGCCTTTGGTCAACCGGGCTGTCGCCCCGCTGATTGGTGACGAAGAAATCGGCCGCCGCCACCCGCGCGTGCGAAAGGTTCACGGTGTAGTTGTAACTGCCGCTCGCCGGCGAGCCGAAGAAATCCCGGCTGTACGGGACAATTTCCGTTCGACTCTGCAGCGTGAAGATCACTTCGTCCACCGGGTGGGCCGCCGCTAGCGACCCATGCGATCCGCGCGTCACCTGTAACGTAGTGCCTCCCGATGCCACCGCATCAACCCGGAGGATCTCTTCGCCCAGTTGCAAATACTGGCCCGCGACAACGCTGGCCGAACTCACCGTAATCGTCGTCGCCAAGTCACCCACCGCCGTCGTCAGCAGCAGACCGGACGGGCTCAGCAATTCTTCCCAGTAGCGAAGCGTCAACGTTCCCGCGGCAATGCTGCGCGTATTGCCAAATGTCGGGAAGCCGACGCTCAACAAATCAATCGTCCCATTACCCTTCACTTGCATCGCGAAGACCGGCTGCGGCGGCACGTCCAGGTCCAGCAACATGCCGGCTGCGCCAACGATGCGCCATCGCGTCAGCGGACAGAGTTCGAAAGAACACTCCTTGTCATTCGCATTCGCCGAGCGCCCCGAAACATGCACCGTGAACCCTTCCCGGTTGGGAATCAGGAAGGTCACCGGGCTCGTCGAAGACGTAGCGCCGAAGCTCCAGCTCGGTTCCGCGACAACGAACTTGCTCGTGGCGTCCGGAATCACCGCCCATTTGTCCTCCAGCGTCAGCCACGTTGGCGTGTTGCCGAAAATACGCCGCTCCTGGCCCGCGCCTTTACCGGAAACAATGCGGACGATTTGCCCGCGATACTCGTTACCAAGCATCGTCAGCGTGGTGTTGCCAACGGAGTTCCACGTCGACACATTCGCCACGGAGGGGCCTTGCAATTCCCACCGCCAGTGAAAATTGGCATGGGAGTAGTTTTCATCCGGAGGACCGACGATACCATCCGCGGCGCCCGTATCGGTGTAGGTCGCGGCCGCCGCGACATCGTTCGCTATCCGGTGCAATTGCTGCGGGCTGATGCCGCGATAGACATGAAACGTCTGCGTCTCGCTGCTAAAGCTCAGACCCGGCAGCGTGACCAGATTCGTATTCGTGCCCGGCGGAATCACCGCGCGGACGATGAACGACAGGCCGCTTTCGGCGCCGTCGCTATCCGCCGCGGTCAAAGCGTAGTAAAGAATCTGATCGCCGTCCAAGGTTCCGCCGCTGCCCTGCGATAAAGCCGAGAAACCAACTAATGGACTGCCCGCGCGACTCGCCGAGGGCTTCGCCGGCGCGGTGAACTCGACCGTCAAACGTGTCTGCGCCGAACCGTCCGTCCCCTCGTCGTAGCTCTCCGTAATTCCGAACTGCGCAACGCCGTCCGCGTCGATCAATGACCCGCCCAGCGGCCGCGGCAAACCCAACTCATACTTCGGCTGCCGGCCACTTGATTCCGCGCCATTGCCCGCCGTCTGCACATACCAGTTATCGTCGTGGAACTGCGCCGTGATCACCGTCGTCCGGTGGTTCAAACCCGGGGCCAATCGCATTACCCGGAACGCTTGGCGAAGAAAACCCTCCTTGTTGTAGGTCAAGGTGATCAAGTCGCCTGGACGCAACCCGAAGGCGCGCACGCTGGATTCGAACTCGACATACAAGTTGCCCTTCACCGATTTCAGCAGTTGCAACTTGACCATTCGCGCCGCCTGGTCGAAGTTCGCCAAGCCCAGCGCGGGAAGGGCGACACTCGTCTCCTGGCCGCTCGCCAGTACATCGTCAACGTCCACCAAGGACACGCTGTCCTGTTGAAATTCATTAAACGCATCCTGAAACTCGACGCTGAACCGGTTCGGCGCATCGGCCGAACTACGGCTGAAGAACCGGATCTTGGGATTGCCTCCCGTTCCCCGCAACAGCCCGCCCGCCGTCGTGGACCCATCGCCAAATTCGTAAGCCGGCCAGCCGTTGAACAACAATTCCGTCGCGTTGCTTCCCGCCGGTTTCACGGCATGTTGAACGGCAAGCGTTGATTCAAACCGGCACTGAAGTTTCCCGCCATTGCCGAAACTTAGCAGCAGCCCCGCGCTGTTGCGAATGCCCCGCAGAACATCCGCCGCGCTCCGCCGCCGGCGTAAGGCAAGATTGCATTGGAACCGCGGTATCGTGATCGCATTGCCATGCAGGTCAAGTGTCTGGATCGGATCGTCGCAGTACAGCGCCGTTTCGGCAAAACTCACCACATCCAATTCACTGTCTATCCATCCGCTCCGTCGCAGAACATCCAGCAAGACCCACGCCGGGTTGCTCGTGAATACGTTACCCGCGAAGGCTTCGCTCGTGTCATAAGTCGGCAGCTTCATGCCTTCGACAAGTGCCGTCACGCGGGGCAAGGAACGGCCGTCATGAATGCGGTTCGGAACCACGACCGATACCACCGCCATGCTGCCGTACGGATCCCCCACTGGATTGCCGGCCCCATCGCTGAAGTCCAGGTTGAAGTTCCCCGTCCGATTGCCATAGCTCACGACGTTGTACCAGCCCGTCGCCGTCATGTCGCGGCCCGTCGCGCCCAGCGGAATCTCAATGTCGTTAACAACGATTTTCATCACGCTCTGCATCTCGCCCGCGCCCAGCAGCACTTCCATCCGCGTCAGGTTCCCGTCATTGCGCGCCAGGGTCACCGGCGGCTGCAGCCATGCCGTGCCATAAATTAGCGGCACCACGTCGTTGTACTTCGCCTCATTGTCGATAGGCCCGCTGACGTGCGAACCCTTCTCCCCATAACCCCGCACCAGAACGTTCGACGGCACGAATTCCACGCCCCCGAATCGCCGCGTGATGTTGTTAGCGGCGTCGATCTTAAACATGCCGCGCTGTTCGCAGGCAGTGCGGGTGTAGTCGCACGAAGTGTATGGCGCCGCGGCATTTAAGTTGCCGACGCCGCCCGTTTCCCCAGCCGAATAGCCGCATCGAAAGAAAGGAGAGTAAGCGCCCCTCGGACCTCCATCAATGCCCTCCAGCCGTTGCGCCGCATCGCCGGGGAACATCCACGGACAGCGCTTTTGGATGCGGATCTCCGGCAACAACACGCGCTGGAAATTCAGCCGGTTGTTGAACGAAAGGCGGAGCGTTGACTCGCGCATGTTCTCGGGCGCATTGGCGATTCCGCGAAACAGCACTGCGTCTTCGGAGGCGGCCACGTCGTTCTTCATATCGAAGAACAGGAACCGCACCGTCAGTTTGGCGCCCTTCCATCCAATAGACCGCTCCACCTGCGAATAGCGCGAATCGGTATTGGCCAGCGTCAGCGAGATCTTTGCCGTCGCGTCAATACCGTCCTCCGATTGCGCCCGCAAGTCAAACTGGCTATGGTCTACCAGCGTCGCCAAATAGAGGTTTCCGGCGTACGTCACCTGGTGTGTAGCCCAGTATTCATGCTGTCCGTTGCGAAGTTCGCAATCGAACAGCAGAATCGGGGTTTCGAGAACTTCCTGTTCTTTAATTTCGAATATCGTGGGCATGGGGTCCTGATTCTCCGCGGTCGTTTAAAAGGGGCGGCTTTCGATCCGAATCTCGGCCGCGTTGTTGTTCGGAGCCCGTTGTGTCCAGGCCAATTCGTCTTCCGCAAATCGCGCGTTCAGGTACACGCCGCAGCGCGAACTTGTCCGTCGATAACCGCCCGGCGCCGCTTGTGCGTCGGCCTGCAGACCGGTAACTTTCAACGAGTGGCCGGGATCCAGCGACAGGCTGAAGGTTACGGTATCGGCGTTCGGCCCTGGTTTGGCGGCCACGTAATAACGCCTCCACGGATCCGTGGCTTCGAAGTCGCGTTCCACCACCACACCGCCGGAATCGATGCGCAACCGGAACTTCTGGGCCGCGTTTCCGACATAAGCGCTCAGGCAGTATTGCAGCGTGCCGGAGGCGTTAACGGTCTGCGAGATACGCTGTGGCGCCGTCCCGTTGTTGGTGACGATCGTCGCCCTCGTCGTTCCCCACGGATCGTCGTTCGCCGGCTGCATAGCGATCAAAGGATCCGTTATCCAGATACCCTGACTGTAGTCCTCGCTCCAACGGAGCAGGTTCGCCGCGGGATCCAAAAAAACAAAGTCCTGCAACCGCCCTTCGCACTCCGTGAAGAGTGCGTCAATGGCGCCGCGTTCGGCGCCATTGAGTCCCTCATACCGCAGCACCCAACCCACCCGGCTGGCGTTTCCGTCGTAGTAGGACCGCAGCCGGCCGTCCAGCGATTCATGCCGCACCACGCGTTCATGCCGCTCCCGGCGCAGCGGATACTGCCCCGCCGTCCGTGTTTCGAGTTGTGGAAAGTAACGCATAGCTTACCTGTTCTGCCGCACCACTAACCGGGTGCGAGCATCGTGAAATCCTGTGTAATCGAAAAATGCATCCGGGTTCTCCAGACTGCAATCGGTGTACTCGGTGTCGTCCCACGGGTCGACGAAGCTGAACGTGCCGTAGCCTCCCTGTTCAGCCAGGAAGAACGCCTCCATCGCGTCCAGTTCTTCTTCATCGAGTGTCGTAAGCTGGATCGTCCATCGCCGCAACGGTCCGCTGAATTCGCGGTACCGCTGCTCACCGCCATCGATAAACCGCATCACTTGCGTGGAAAAGCGCAGGGTTCTTTGCGCCGGATACTGCGCGACGGCGCCTGTTTTCAGTCGTGGAAACTCTTGCATTTGCGTGCTCCTAAAGCTCACTCACAACGTCGTTCAAACTGTGCGATTGCAGCATCGCCTCACGGACCGCCCGGGCGATGTCCTCACGCCGGTCCATGAACGATTGGCTGTCCATCGCCTGCACGTTCACGGTGATTAACGCGCCCGCGCCCGGCGGTGCTGAAGCGGCCTGGGAGCCAGCGAACGGCGTCGAGCCGGCCGTCGCCGGCAGTTGCCGTATCCGGTCGCCGACACCGCGATCGATGAGGAACGTTTCGCCCGATTGGCTCAACCCCGCTTCCGCGCGAATCGGCGCCGGCAGGCCAAACGTTTCCAGCGCCGGCAGTTCTTCCTTCTTCTGCCCAACGCCGAACAGCTTGAGCAGGCTGCTCACCACCGGCAACAGCGTTAATCCGCCGCTTACGCCCCGTAACGCCGACGAGGCGACCGTCGAAGCGACCGACGAAGCGGTCGAAGCTATCGTGCTTCTCCGGGACGCGCTCGCCGCCTGTAATGGTTCCGCCATTCCCGCAATGAGCGACGGCAGTTGTGCCAACAGCCCCTGGTTCAAGACGCTTCCAGCGCCGGACCCTTGCAGGTTTTTCAGTAGTGCGATCAATTCATCGTTAGCCATTGTTTTTCTCCCGCAAAAGTTCGCTATCCAGCACCGTGAACGCTTCGACGCTCTTGGCCGCATACTCCCGCAAATCGCCGTTACCGCCCATCCGCCAGACGTGATGCTCTTCGAGCAGCGTCAGGCTTTCCGGCCGGATGAAGGACCGCGGGCACTCCGTCAACAGCACTGGTCCGCGCGCCCAAACCGGCCGTTGGTCTTCGTGCTCCCTATTCGGCAAAAAGCCGCAGCGGCGTTGCTTTTCCAGGCCCAATTGTCTGCACTCGTCGCACTTCCACGCGGCCTGGTTCGCGAATTGAAATTGGAAGGCGACTATTAGTTTTTTCGTTCGTCCTCGTCAAGGAACAACTCACACTTAATGGCGGCGACGATTTCCCGCGCCAGCGTATCCGGCCCGCGGTCCAGCAGGTTATCGAGCGAGACAGGCTCACCGTCAATAGTGAGTCCGCTAATCTCGTCGAGCCCCCAGCGAATGTAGAGCGCGTCCATGCGTGCCCCAATGTCGGCGGCATTTGCGGCGTCCGGCACGCTATCGCCCGCCATGTGAAAGGCCAGCTTTTCTCCCGTTTCCCGGATCAGTCGAATCAGTTCCATGCGCCGGGCCAGCGACAGGCGTCGCACCCGGAATCGCACGCCTGGACAGGCGCGCGATTCCACTGTGGAGTAGCTTTCGTAGGTCATGGCTCACGCAAATGCGATCTGGATTTCGTCGTCCATCGAACCCTGCGCGGAACTCAGCGAAAAGTTCCATTCCAGCCGCGGCTGGCGGTCATCGAACTCGGGCACCTCCGGCACCACCGCCGGCAAATAGACGCCGCATAACTGGCCCGCGCTCTGACCAAGCTGGATCATGACGCTGATCGGCGTACGGTTCTTCGCGGCTTGATAGAGGCCGATAGTCGCCGCGTCGTCCTTTTCAAACAGCGTGAACTTGATGCCCACTTCGCGTTCGCCGGCCGCAATGCACGTCGGACCGGCATAGCCAAACTCGCGCTTGCGCATGTCGACATTGTTCTTGATCTCAATCTCCGCGTCGATCAGTGTGAAGAATTGCGACGGTGCCGCGCCAATCCATACCTGGCCGATATGGCCCGGAATTATGTTGTAGTTCAAGCCCGCGACGGCCGGCTCGGGCGGGAACGCGCTTAAACCCGCCACACCGGACGCGAAGCTCGCGCTGTCGATCAGGTCCCGGGCGTCCCCAGCGAACTCGAACTCATGATAGTCTGCATTCACTTTGATCTTCATGCGGTCGACGCCGGAACCGGACAACACGCGTTGCACCGCGGTCGCCGGACTCCAGTAATCGTAGATACTGACGCTTGGCAACATTGTGGCCGGCCCATAAGTAATCGTCGGGTTGAGCGGTGAGCCGCCCGTCGGCGTTAATGAAAACGGCGCGTTCAGCTCCACCGTATCGACATTGATGACAGCGGCGACGAAGCGGATCTCCCCGCCGAAGCTAACGGCCTGGCCTGCCGCCATGCCGTGCGCCGAGCCGAATGTCAGTTGATTGTTGCCGCCCACCGAAGAGACGCTCTTGCCTCCATCCAGCAGCGGAGCCGCGCCCAGCGCACCGCGAATCAGCGGACCGTAGGACGGCTCGGCACTGATGTTCCCCCAGTTCGTCATGTAGGTTCCCAACTGATATTGCGTGCGAGTCCGCGCGCCGGATGGGATGCCGCCGCGGGTCCGGCTGCCGGTCTTATCGCGGCGCGGTCCTTGAACGGTTTCGTGTTGAATGCCAAGGCGGATTGCCGGGATGCGATTGTCCGCCGTTGCCGCTGACACGGCGCCGAAGCTTGACTCCAGCGTCGCGTAGAAGCGGTTCTGATTGGAAGAAATGTAACAAGCCATATCTTTGCCTTCCTGTTGTGAAAAATGCGGGCGCCGTTTTTAAACGCTCACCTGAACGTCCAAGCTCACTTTCGCGGTCTGGAGAAAATTCTTGCCGCCGTGTTTCACGGGCTGATAAGTTACCGTGTACCCGCCGGTATAAAAGAGGCCGTTATTCCAGTCGCCGCGATTGTTGTCGAGTACTACGGTCAGCGCGTCGACATACCACTGCAACTTCTGGTCCAGTCCCTCCAGCCGGTCGTGCGTTACGCGTACATCCACGCTGAGCGTCGCCGTTCCGGAAAACTGCCGGAACTTCTCACGCAACGTATTTTGCAGCTTCTCGCAATAAATGTGAAAGGCCGGATATTTGACGCCGGCACTCTTTTCAATCACGTCGGCCGGCACGTTTTGCGCGATGATTTGCGACAATTCGAGAACCGGAAATACTACGGAGTTAGCCTGCCCGATGGCCGCCAGACCGGCCTGCAAGCCGGCGGGCGCGCGCAGGAGGCTCGCGGCTTTTTGAACTGCTGTCGTTCCGATCTGTGCCATTTCTTTACCCCCGGTGCAGCAAGTTGATGTGCCGCAGATAGTGTTCGGCTGTCTGTCCGTTGCCAGGCGCCGAGCCAGCGGCCAGCCCGGACGATGGGATCGTCCAAAGTACACCCAACGCCAATGGCGCGTTGTTCTGTCTTTGCACCTCGTCATCCAGCGGTCCGGCATAAACGTGCCAGCCCTTCGCCATTGGCGGAGCGCCAATTGCGCGGACCGTCAGGGCCGAGCCGTCCTGCGTTGTGATCCCGGTTATGTCACTTGGCGAACCGGCCGCGCCGTTGGCGTCCACCCACTCCACGCGAACGTAATAGGTGCGCGCCGGATGCGTTCCAGCCAGTTGTCCCAGCATCGGTTGCACCGGCTTGGGCAGCGGGTTGAACACCAGGCCGACGCCTGTTTCCACCAGCAGTTGCCCGGCTGCCCGGGCCAGCCGATCGTACTCTTTCCACTTGTGTTTGTGGCGATCGTTGAGTTGCTGGAAATGCGCGTCGCGATACGTTGCCGACAGCGCCAGCAGGGTGTGCCACTGCTTCAGTCCGCCGGTTACCGCGACATGGCCGAGCGTGAACCGCTGGCCGCCCGGCGTTTGAACCAAGAAGCGTTGCAGCTCCAAGCCGATTTCCAGCGCCGCCACGGTCGCCTTTGCCGTCAAGTCGATGCCTTCAATGGCGGCCACTTCCACGATCGCGCTTTCGTAGTTCGCCAGGTCCGTAATTTGAGAAGGATTGCCATCTACAAGGAGCGCCATATCCGTCTCCTTACTCGCCCTTCCGGGACGGGTGCAGCGCCTTCTTAAGCGCACGTAATTCATCTTCGGCCAGACGCGTCATTCGAACGCGTTCCTGCAGGGACGCGAGGTCCTTCCGCCGTCGCTCCTCTTCCCGGTTGTCCCGCAGTTGCTTCACTTCTTCGGGCGTGGCCAGCCGGACCTGCTTATCGACGATCATTTTCGCCGCCGTGACGCGGTTCACTTCGGACTCGATGCCCGCGCGGCCGCCGTTGGGCGTCATCAGGCTGATGACGAGGACAAACGGCTCCTCAATCGCGGCTTCCTGCGCCGTGATGTCGCGGTAATAATCTTTTAGGTTCATAGGATTCCTCTCGAGAAAAAAGGAGGCGCGGTTGCGCCTCCTTTCCAGTTGCATTGAGCGTCCGGCCGCAACTACTAGCTGCGAACCTGGACGCCGTGGTTGTTTCGCAGAACCGCGACGCCGTAGAGGACGTCAACGGTGAACTGCTGTGCGAGGGTGTTGGGCTGGTAGCTCATCACCACACGCATGCCGAAGTTGCCGAGTTCGGCGTACTCGGCCACCGCGCCCGTGCCGGGCAGGGGTTGCGGCAGGCGGCGCATCACCAGGCCGATGGCGTCCTTGGAGAATGCCAGGTTGTTGGTGGTGACCGGACCGCTGCCCGTCTTGGAGACGAACTGCGAGCGGAAAATGAAGAAGTCTTTCAGCTTGCCGACGTTGCCATCGATCATGGCGCGAACGCCCGCTTCGCCGGCGGACGAATACTCGCTGAACCGCGGAATCTGCCGCAGTTGCGAATAGGTCGTACCGTCGACAATCATGTACTTCTGCGCGCTGGCCGGAACCTTGGCGTCGAATAGAGCCGTTTCGGCCTGATCGATCGCGGCCTCGGTGATCGCGCCGCCGCCGCTGCCCGCGACCGGGTTGGCGGTGAACTGCGCGTAGAGGTTCATCAGGTCGGTTTCGATCTTTTCCGCGATCGCGATCACGGCCGGCTCCATGTAGAGACGGAGAAGATCGGGAACGGCCAAAACCTTGGTCACGTCCGGAATCTGGAACGTGGCTTCGGCATGCGTGTTCAGGATGATTTGCCCATTCCCAAGGCTGGGATTCTGGGTGGTGACCGAACCGCCCTGGGCGATGTTATTCGCTACCAAGGTGGGCGGGATCGGCACGTTGACAGTGTCGCCGGCCTGGGCCAAGGTGGGCTCGAAATTCCGGTTCACGAGGTTTCCCATGACCAGGTTTCCCATCAAGGCGGGTAAGGCGTCGGCGGCTACCAGTTTCACGATCGCGTTGGCGATGTTCGAAGACGTAATTGCAGGCATTCTGCTCTCCCAAAAAAAGATTCGGCCCGGATTTTCTCCAGGCCGGTTGTGGTCTTTATCAGCCCCGTCCGGCGTTTTGAGGGCCGGTAAGGGAAGGATGTCCAGGCGCTTACCGCGCCGGGACAAGGTCGATTGCGGATGCGCCATCCGCGAAAAGTCTTAGAGGTTGGGCGTTAGTTGCTGGGCCACCCGGGCAATCTCCTGCCGGGCGCGTTCCAACTCTTCCTTCGGCATTCCCGGACGAATCTTGTCCAGATCGAAGGAGGAACTGAAAGTGCCCGCGCGTTGATTGCCGCTGGCGCCGGAGCCGCCAACCATGCGGGCCGGAAGCAGTTCCGGGTTTTCGCCCACGAAATGCGTGAGGTACTCTTTCAGACCCACTTCGCCCTCGGCGGTTTTGGCTATCAGGCGGCCGTCTTCGGTCCGTTGGATGTCGTCCTTCACCGCGCGATAAGCTAAGTCGACTTTGCTCACGCCAAGCCGTTGCAGTTCCGTCCGGATGGACGAGTTTCGATCCGCTTCTTCGGCCATCAGCCGGCTGCGGCGATTCTCTTCCACCAGTTCGTTCATGCGGCGCTCGAGCGATTCGCGGCGGCGCCGTTCGTCCTCGAGTTCCGCTTTGTAGGCCGGTTCACTTTTGGCCGTTTCCTGGTTCACGAACTCGCGGATCGCGTCCTGGATCAGGGCTCGGATATCGGGCGTCTTGGACGCCTCGTTGTTCATGTTTTCTTCCATAACTAGCTCTCCTTACCTTCGTTGCGGGACATCCATTCATCGATCTCCCGCGCGATCGTGTCCTTCAAATCCTGCCGCTCGTCGCAGAGGTATTTGAAGGCCAGTTTCTTGTAGACCTGCCGGCGCAGCGTCGGCGAACCGACGCCCAGTTCCAGCAGCCTTCGGGCATCTTCGATTTCCGTCGAGAAATCGCCGATGTCGAACTCATCCAGGCCGGAGACGCCGACGGACAGATCGTCCTCGCGCGCCTGTTCGACAGCCAGCAGCACGCGCCGCATCGCGTCCTTAACGGTGTCGCCGAATCCGCGCAGAACTTCTTGCGTGATGGCGAAATCCCGCTGTTTGCTCAGGCCCGAACTCTGCCGGCCATCGGCCTGAGCCAGCAAATAACACACCCGGTAAATCTCATCTTTGAGACGATCCAGATTCCGCGACGCGATTTCGTAGACATGGCCTTCCGGCTCCGCCCAGCTAAACTTGTCATTCTGCCCCATCTGAATGTAGTAACTGTCGCCCACAATCTGATTCCATGACTTGTCCGAATAGACCACCGGCATGGCGAACAGCCCCATCGTCAGGGCCCAGCCGAGCGCGTTGGACTTGTTGAAATGCTCCAATTGCAGCGACGCGGCTTTGTTCATCAGCCACATGCCGTCGGTGAGCTTCAGTTCGAAAAGCGGAACCCTGTGCTGGCGCGCCAGTCCGTGCAGTCCCTCGTCCACCAGTTCTATCGGCGAAGCGCCGGAAGCCGCGCCAAACATCCCGGCCTTGCCGACTTGCCGGTAGCTTCGGAAGTGTTCGCGGTCGTAATAGTGCCAGTTGGTCTCGAGCATCGGCTCGGGATCTTCGAGCTTGGCCCTTCGCAGTTGTGACGTGCGGATGACCACCCATTCGTAGCTGCCGCGCTCGTCGGTGGACCAGTTTATGAGCTGGTCCGGCGAATAATTTACGAGGTAGGCGTTGGCGGCGCCCACGGCCTCCTCTTCGGCCCGGTTCTGAAGTTTGCGATGTTGCCGCGGAAAGTCCACCAGCGTGTAACTGGAGCCGCAGATCAACGCTTCCAGCATTTGCCCGCGGAAGAAATCGCTCAGGTTGGAACCCTTGCGGTCGCAATCCTCCACAAACGAACTGAAGAACTTCCGGCCCAGATCGTTGGCGCCTTCGATGGCGATTAACGGTTCGCGGCGGAACAGCGTCGCCGCGTACCAATCGACGATTGAGCCGATGTAGTTTTCATAGAACGCCCGGTCAAGCCGCTCCTGATAGACGCCCATCGGTTCGCGGTTGCGCTGGATGAGGTAGTCCCCAGCTTGGGCTTTGAACTGCGCGCCACCCGTGTAGAGGTCGCGATACTGTTTCCACAGCGCGTGGCGCGCTTTATACTCGTGATGCTCATTGTTAATTTCGGTCACGTTATTGATCTACGTCCTTCCTCGCGTGGCGGGGAAAAGCGAAAGGCCACCGGATAGAATCCGGTGGCCTCCGCCAATCCGTCGCCAGGATATTTTCGTCTTATCTAAAACAGCGGCTTGTCCTGGAAGCCGATCGGCTCCCGGTATCGCTGTTCCTGCCACACCAGGTACCCGAGCGCGTCCGATAGGTGCGTTCGGCGCGAGTCCTTGGTTTTGTCGATGATCGTCGTGCCTTCGAGCAATACCACTTGTTCGAGGTCGAGAATCAATTCCTTGCATTGCGGATCGATCAGCAGGAGGCGTTCGCCGTCCGTGCTCCGCAACGATCCGTTCATAAGATCCAGCCGGTCGCGGACCGAGGGGCTGGACGATGGGCTGCGATACTCGACATTCCTCATGCACTGCTGTTGAAAGAACCGCCGCATCGTTCCGTAGTCGATACCGCCACTTGAGGTGTCCCCATAAATGATGATTCGCCGCGCTTCGGGAAACCGTCGCACAAAGTCCATGCAGGCTTCTTCCGTTGTCACCCGGCTGAGGACGATTTCATCCAACACCCGGATGGTTCGGTCCCCGTCCGCTTGCGCCACAATCGAGGCCATCGGGTCCACGTTCAAATCGAGTGCCCACAGCAGCGGCTGCCATGGATTGAACTCCTGAACTTTCACGTTTTCCGCCCGGTCGAACGCCTTGTAAGCGCGGCCGGCGGTGGCATTCAAATACTGCCCTAATACTTCCTGGTCATAAAACCGGGCGTCGTAACTTCGCTTCAACCGTTCGTAATAGTCTGGAATCTGATCCAGCAGGTGCCGGTTTTCGTGCGGCTTTGCCAGCACGACTCCGTACCCTTCCACCGGATCGGCGATGAACCGCCGATAGACCCAGTCAAAGCCCTTCGGCGTCCAAACTGCGAAGCCGCATAGCATTTTCGCGAGCGGGTCGCGCAACCGCGCTTCCAGCCGCAACCAAGCCGCTTCCTGGCAGTAACTCAATTCATCGATCCCGAACCAGGCGAGGTTCGTACCCCGGAGCCGCTCATGATTGTCGAGCGACCGGAACAGTACTTTAGACCCGACCTGTGTGAAAACTATGGAGTTTTCGGCCTTGTTGAACTCGTAGGGAATTTTGCTCCGTTCGAGAATCTCAAACAGCGCGGCCTGCGTCGCGTCCCGCAACATGGGGAATGTCGGTGCTCCCAGCAGGCCGAGCCGGCCGGGATTCATGTAACTCAAACGGATGGCCTCCTGGCAGAGCGCCTGGCTTTTGCCCGATCCCACCGGTCCGGAGAAGCCTTTGAACCGGGTGTTCAACCGGTGGAATTGCGCTTGCGAGGGTAGCGCTTCATACTCTATTTCTACTTCCCCGATTCCTTCCCGGCGTTTCGTCGATCTACCCATCGGACCTCTACCTCCTTCACCTGTTCCGCCGTCAGTTCTTTGTAAATCTGAAGTAGTTTCAATAATTCACCGACAGAAGACTTACTGGAAATATCTTCTTTTTCCAGGTTATCCATCAGCTTCTTGATCATCTTCTTCAGGCGCGTTGTGTCCAGCCCGATACCTTTTTCTTTCGAAATATCTAACATTTCGAACCGCCTCCTGCCGGGAACGCCGTGCGCGGCTAACCTCGACAACCTGACTCTAGCAGTGCTCTGCCTAGCACTTAGTGATTTTCATTTGTCAAGTAATTGAAAGGAAACGAAATATAAGTTTTAAAAAGATGTGAACGGGTTTTTGGCGACGGCGATTTTATGCGGAAAACGGACATTCCGGGCGGTTTTCAGGCGTTCGAACCGGTCTCCGGGGGCATATCGGTAGCGACTGTCGGCGCAACGGCGAGGCCCGAGTGTAGACCGAGCACGCTGCGGAGGTAAATGATTCCCGGAACGGTGATCGCCATTCGGCTCTTGTCGTCCATTTCGATGATCTTCTGGTTTTTCATGTACGACATAACAAATGAGGCGGCTTCGCGTTCGATCTTCAGCGTTCGTTCCATGTCGAGAATCGAGATAAACCCGCTATTGGGGTTCTTTTTCTTGCAGCGGTACAAGAGACCGAGGATTCGCTGGATCAGCACTTCGTCGCCGAAGAGTTCGGCACGCAGATCGGCAAGTTCCTCCTCTTGTCCCTCCAACTTGGCGATAGGCTGCACCGGGGTCGGCGGGGCGGCGACTGCTTCGACCGCTTCTTCCACCGGTCCCGCTATCGCAACTGGTTTTCGGGCACGTTTCAGCAAGGAAAGCAGATCTACGGACTCTAACGCCATAGTCCTACATATCGGCGGAAGTGGGGCCTGTCTGACTAGGTGAAATCCCTTAGCCGGGCTTGCGTGGCCGAAAGCGAAACTGGTTTACCTTGAGATCTGTGCTTTCCCTTCCCGTTGACGCGCTTCTGGGGGACCTCCGCGCTGCGCTTCGCGAACACTCCTGCGCTGTTTTGGAGGCTCCGCCGGGGGCTGGCAAAACGACGCGTGTTCCGCCCGCGCTTTTAATGGAGACAACGGGAGAGGTTTGGGTCTTGGAGCCTCGGCGGTTGGCGGCGCGTCTTGCCGCGCGGCGCGTGGCTGAGGAGTTGGGAGAACGGTTGGGCGTGACCGTGGGTTATCAAGTCCGGTTTGAGGAAGTGGCCGGGCCGCGGACCCGGTTGCGGTTCTTGACGGAAGGTGTCCTGACGCGGAAACTGCTGTCCGATCCGCGGCTGGCGGCGGTGGGCATAGTCGTTTTGGACGAGTTTCATGAACGCCATTTGGACGGTGACCTGGCGCTGGCGCTGTTGCTGGAACTACAGCGGACGCGACGTCCGGAATTGAAATTGGTGGTGATGTCGGCAACTTTGGATGCGGCGCCGATTGCCACGCATTTGGGCAACGCGCCGATTTTGCGCAGTGAAGGGAAACTGCACCCGATCACGGTGGAGTGGACGCCGGAGACGGGCGCCGCGCTGGAAGAACGGGTGGCGAAGGGCGTGGAGCGTCTGGCGCGGCAGGGATTGACCGGCGACATCCTCGCATTTCTGCCCGGAGCGTATGAGATGCGGCGCGCGGCGCGCGCGTTGGAGCCCGTTGCCGCGGCGCACAACCTGATCGTCACCCAATTGCACGGGGACCTGACATCGGAGGAACAGGACCGCGCGTTGGCGCCGGCATCGCAGCCGAAGGTGATACTGTCGACCAATGTGGCTGAAAGTTCGGTGACGATTGAGGGCGTGACGGCGGTGGTGGACAGCGGATTGGCGCGCGTGGCGATTGACTCGCCATGGACGGGGATCCCTTCCCTTCAAGTGGTGCGAGTAAGCCAGGCTTCGGCGGCGCAGCGGGCGGGCCGCGCAGGGCGCACAGGGCCGGGGCGCGTGATCCGGCTGTTTACTCAGGAAGAATTTCTGAGACGGCCGGGGCAGAGTCCGCCGGAGATTGAACGCCGGGAATTGACGCAGTTGCTCCTGGACTTGCATGGGTGCGGGATCGCGGATGCCATGTCGCTGCCATGGCTGACGCCTCCGCCGCCGGCGGCGTTGAATGCGGCGGAAGAGTTGTTAACGCGCCTGGGGGCCGTGGAATCGGGGCGGTTGACGAAGCTTGGGCGGCGAATGGCGCAGTTGCCGCTGCATCCGCGATTGGCGCGCCTGGTATTGGAAGCGGACGATCGTGGAGCGGGAGAGGAAGGCGTTCGGGCGGCGGCCGCTCTAAGCGCGGGGGAACGGTTAGATGGGGCGCCGCGCCACCATGTGGATTCGGATCTGTTTCTTCTGTTGGAACAGCGGTGGCAGCCCCACACTTCGCGGATGGTGGAGCAGATTCGGCGAGCCGGGCGAATCACGTCGCGCCGAGGCGGATCGGAGCAGTCATTGCTGCTGGCGGTGGTCGCGGCGTTCTCCGATCGGCTGGGAAGGAAACGGGCGAATGACGAAGTACTTTTGTCCGGCGGCGGAGCGGCTCAGTTAGCCGCTTCGTCAGGTGTTCGGGATGCCGCCTTGTTAGTTGCATTAGACATAGAATACCGGGCGGACCGGGCCCAGCCACTTATCCGTCTGGCGAGTAAAGTGGACCCAAACTGGTTACTTGAATTGTTCCCGGATCGATTGGATTCGCGGGATGGAGTGGAGTGGAATCGAACCTCGGAACGAGTGGAGACCGTGAATGCGCTGACGTTTGACGGATTCGTGATTGAAGAGTCGCGGAGCGGAGCCGTGGATGCCGGAGAGTCGGCGCAATTGTTAGCGGAGAAGGCTATGGAGGCGGGTTTGGCGCAGTTCGCCGGGGCGGAGGAGTTGGAGAATCTACTCGGGCGCTGGCGATTCGCCGCGGCCCACGGCGGACCGCCCGTCCCCGATAAGGAAGCGCAGCGCAAGGCGTTGACGGCGGCCTGTTATGGGAGTAAGTCATTCGCGGAGTTACGAGCGTTATTGGGAGACGGCGGGTTACAGCGAGTGTTATTCGATGGATTACCGGCGGCGCAGCGGGAGTTAGTCGGGAAACTGGCGCCGGAGAAGATACAATTGCCCAGCGGAAGACAAGCGAAAGTGACTTATGTCGATGGACAGCCGCCGTCGGTGGCGTCGAGGCTGCAAGACTTTTTCGGGATGCGGGAAACGCCGCGAGTAGCGGGCGGAAGGGTCAACGTGGTGGTCCATCTGCTGGCGCCCAACTACAGGCCGGTGCAGATGACTCAGGACCTGGCCGGATTCTGGGAGCGGCTGTATCCGCAGGTTCGCAAAGAGTTGAGCCGGAGATATCCGCGGCACTCGTGGCCGGAAAATCCGCTGGCGTGATGGTGGCGCGGCGACGGTCAAAAGTGGTAGCGTTGCGGCATGACCACGGCGCGCAAAGCGGCGGTGTTGCTAGGGTTCCTGCTTCTGGCTGGGGCGGCGTGGGCCTTTCAGGCCCGGCGATCCTCCTACATGTATGAGCGGGAGATGCAGAATCCGGCGGTTGACCCCGTCGACGCGGACGTGCCAGGGGAGTGGGCCTTTGCGAGGTTGCGGTATCAATCCGGCGGGGGCCGTGGTCGAGGCCGATTTCGAGGCTCCTGGGGTACCGATTCCAATAAAGCCGAACGCGTCTTTACGCAGGGCGTGCGGCGGCTGACGCGCGTCAACGCAAGAAGTGTGGAGGAGATCATCGACGTCGATAGTGACGAGGTGTTCGATTGGCCCTGGCTGTACGCGGTGGAAGTGGGGCATTGGAACCTGAGCGACGCGCAGGGAAAGCGGCTGCGGGAGTATCTCGACCGCGGCGGCTTTTTGATGGTGGACGACTTCCATGGCTCCTACGAGTGGGAAGTGTTCATGGAAGGCTTGCGCAAGATTTTTCCCGACCGCGTGATTATTGACTTGCCGGACGGTGAGCCAATCTTCCACGTCCTGTACGACTTGGATAAGAAATTTCAAGTTCCTGGACAGCGGTACATCTATTCCGGTCAAACCTATGAGCAGGATGGCGTCGAACCCCGTTGGCGGGCGATACTTGACGAGAAGGGCCGCGTGCAGGTTGGCATTTGCCACAACATGGACTTGGGCGATGCGTGGGAATGGGCCGACGATCCGCAGTATCCCGAAGCATTCGCGTCGCTGGCTTACCGGATTGGCATAAATTACCTCGTCTACTCGATGACCCACTAAGCGCGGAACCTTTTCGGACAGCCCGGTGTCTTTCCAGGCATGGCGATGCAACTTGGCGGGAAACAGCCGGCGGCGACGATCAATGTTACTCCACTGATTGACGTCCTGCTGGTTCTAATTATTATCTTCATGGTGATTCTGCCGGCCCACTCCGTTGGACTGCCGGTGCGCGCGCCGCAAGAGGAGCGAACGGCGGCGCCAACACCCTCCGACAACCTGGCGCTGGTGATAACCGTCCTGGCTGACGGCGGCGCGATAGTCAACCGGGACAAGCTGACCGCGGAGGAGTGGCCCGCAAAATTGAAGTGGGTTCTGGCGAGCCGAGCGGACCGGACGGTGTTCTTTACTGCCGCGCCGGACCTGGAGTTTCGACTGGTGGGAACCGCGATTGACCATGCCCGGACCGCCGGCGCGACCCAGGTGGGACTGTTAGCGAAGCCGGATTAGTGCTACTCCAGTAGCCAGCGGACGATCCCCTCATTCATTTCATCAAACGCGCGGTAGCGGTATAACGGGCCGGGAAGCGTGACGATGTTGTTATTCCAATCGGTCGGCTGCATCCATGTGACGGCGCGGCCGTGGGCAAGATCGGAGAGATCCCAGCGGGTGTAGAAACCGGGCATCACGGCGTCATGCAGCCCGAGATGGCGAGGGGATTCAAATACCGGCGCGAAGCTGTGCGGCGCCCGTTCCAGCCAGAGGCGGTTGAGGCGTGGCTCCAGGCGCGACGCTAGCAGGAGGGCGACCGAGTGAACGCCATCGGCGACGCCGCGCACGGGGCCTTCAACTTCCAGCGCGCGGGCGGCGGCGGCAATATCGATGGCGCGCATGGCGGGCAGATTACGGCCGGTGAGCCAAGCCCGCGTGGCGGCTTCCCAATCACCGTGTTCGACGTAGCGCGGAGGCGCGGGCAGAGCGCGGGGCATGACAGCGAAGACTTGCGAGCCCGCCTTGGCGATTTCAATGGCGCGCGCGGAGAGTTTGGCGGTGCGCTCAACATGGACAACACCGGGAAACTTGCCAGCCGATTCGGGGTGAAGAATCCAGCCTTCGACGATAACGCCAGGCTCAGTGTTGAGCTTGACTTTGCGAATGACGAGCCCGTCCGATTTCTCTTCACTTTCAACGATAGGTTTCGCTGAGCCAGGCAGAACAACGGCAAGTCTGCGAATATACTCATCCATGTCGCCGGCTACCGGGCGGGCGGAGCGTTGCTCGCGAAGGATCTCGATAAGATCGCGCGATTCGGCGGCAAGCTGTCCAGTAGGCGTGACCCGCAAATCCTCGTTGGTAAACATCTTCACCGGACGCTCCTTCCAGTTCGGATTGCCATTGTTCAGCCAGCGGTTGAACCACTCATAAACGCCCTCGCGAATCTCAATGGGCGTGCCATGGCCACCGGGGCCGACGACCCACTTAATGCTGTCCTGCGCACCAAATATTTCGTAAAAATTGCGAGCCTCCTCATAGAGCACCTTCGCCCCGGCGGGAGTGAAAAAATCCTCTTTGGTAGAGCCAATAAACCAGGGCTTGGGCGCGAAGAGCTCTACGTAATCGGTTTGATCCAGACCTTTGGCGAGGAAGCCGGGCGGGCTCTGTTCGGAGTCGCCGATGGGGCCGGGGAAGAGGACTTCGAACGACTGCATGTAACAGAGCGGGGCGGCAACCTTGACGCGCGAATCGAGCGCGGAGATATAGGTGGCCTGCGTGCCGCCGCCGGAGCAGCCAGTGCAACCGATGCGAGCCGCGTCGACTTCAGCGCGGCCCGTGAGATAGTCAAGCGCGCGCATCCCATCCCAAACGAAATACGCGGAGAGAGTCTGGTTGATAAGGAAGGCGGCCGTGCCAGCGGTCCAATGCTGGGGAACTCCGGGGGTGACTAGCGAGACGCCGGCGCGAGACCAGTAGCCTTGAAAGCGTTCGCCCTGGCCCATGGGATCAAAGGCGAGAACCACGAAACCCTGCATGGCGAGGTTGGCTGCCATGCGCTGGGCGGCGGGTTTGCCTTCATTCCAATGGCCGATGGCGTAGAGAATTGCAGGAAACTTACCGGGGCCTTTGGGGACGTAGAGATTACCGGTGACCCAGTAACGCGGAAGGCTTTCGAACATGACTTTTTCGATCTTGTAAGCACCGGCGTCGAGCGTCCCGGTCACGCGGCCGTTCAGCGGACCGCGATAGCTGGGCAATCCGCCGTAGACGTCCAGAATTTTGGCGCGTACGGTGCGTTGGTGCGCTTCGGCATCGGCGCGGGACTTGATCTGGCGGATGCCCGCTTTGCGCGCCGCCAACTGTTGCTGAGCCCGTCCGTTGATCCATTCGTTATAGGACTGGGCGGGAACGGCGATGGCGAATAGTAAGATACCGGCGAGAAATCGCATCTCTGGAGTTTATCGAGAATTCGCGCCGGGGTAGGCTGTATTAATGGATTCGCCGCCAAATCTGTTGGAGACATTACGCCGGGCGACAATTCCGTCGCGGCTGCTCGAAGATTTTCGACCGGTGGCGGAATCCCTGGAATGGCGGCTCTCGGAACAGTTCTGGATGACGGCGGGGACGCGTGGATTCATTGACGAATCGGTGCCTTATTCTTCAACGTCGGGCGGCGCGCTGTCACAGGACGCGGCGGCGCTTTTGCTGGCGAATTGTAGAGAAAATCCGCCTGCGGGGCCGTTGGTGGTGTTGGAACTGTGCGCGGGAACCGGATTATTCGCACGGCTGTTTCTGGAATCTTTTCAGCGGCTATGCGCGGACGAGGGCGAGACCTTCCACGAACAGCTTATCTACTACGTGACGGACCGTTCGCCGGCGACTGTGGCGCAATGGAAAGAGCTAGGTTTGTTTGAGGGGATGCGGGCCGTTCCAGGATGCGGGGACGCGCGGCGGCCACTGCTGTGGGAGACCGATGGCGGGCCGATGGAACTTGCGAATATTCGGGCTGTTTTTTGCAACTACGGGCTGGATTCATTACCGGCGGCGATCTTGCGGCGGGGAGCGAACGGGCCGGAGGAGTTTTGCGTTCGCACGCATTTGACGGCCGATCAGGCGCGGTTGCGGCGAGCCTACGCGCCGGATTTGGAGGAACTGCGAAACATGGCCGGGCGCCTGGACGCCGGACTGTTGGATCTGGTGAGCCTGTTCGAATTCGAGGCGGCTTTTCTCCCGTGCGAGCGGAATTACACGATGCGGGACGAGGCGCTTCGGCTGTATGGGGATGCGCTCCGGGTAATCCTGAACTATGGCGCGATGGAATGCTTGCGGGAGCTAGTCCCAGCGTTGGACCCAGGCGGCTTTATGGTGTTTTCCGATTACGGCGTGGTGGATGCAAGCGCGCCGGCGGCGCACAGCAACGCGCAGCAATTCGGCGAGTCGAGGTCAATTGGACTTCATTTTCCCTTGCTGGCGGATTTTGCTTCGGCGTTGGGCGCGGAATTGGTTCAGCCGGATTTAAGCGTGCCTGGCAATCTTCATTCGCGCCTTCTGATTCGCGGTGCGATTCCGGCGACGCGGGCGCAATTCGCCGCCAATTTCGGAACTGCGGATTGGACGCGCGCAAGGGCGCTAATTCAGACGGGATCCACGGAGGAGGCCAAGGTTGTTTACGAAGCGGCCCTGGAGAAATACCCGAAGGATTGGTCGCTTTTGGGAGAAGTGGCGGAGTTTCTGGTCCGGCAAGCGGCGAATTTCCCGGGCGGATTAGAGCTGGCGAAAGCCGCGCTCGTGTTGAATCCGTGGTATTCGACATGGCTCTGGAACGTGTACGGGGACGCGCACTTCGGGCTTCAACAGCACAGCGAAGCCGTGGGCGCGTACAAAATCGCCGAGGAATTATCGCCCCGCGACGTGCGGACGCAGCTCAATTTAAGTTACGGCTATGCCGCAGTCGGAGATTCCGAAGCGGCGCTGGTGGCTATTGCGAAGGGGTTGGCCCACGATGGCGGCGGGGAGTACCGGGAGCGGCTGCGGGAAAAGCAGCAGCAAATACTAGGAACTCTGCGAACCCTGCGAACAGACGCCGACCAAGCGCGGGAGCGGCGAAGAAAGCGACTCAATGCCTGCTAAGGCAGCAACGTTCCCAACAGATCCGTGACTTCGAAAATGGCGCGATTATTAATGGACCGGACCTGTTTTTGCAATTCGGCGAGCCGGCCCGGAGCGAGCAGTTTTTCCAATGCCGGGACGATCTCTGAAAACGAGCCCAGAGATTCGCCCACGTTTTGCTCGACGACCCAATCGGCGTTGAATAGCTCCTGCGGCAGCGTCCAGGCGTTCTTCTCCACGATGACCGGAAGGCCCATATGGATGGCCTCACTGATGGAGCCGGGACCGGGCTTGCCGATAAAAAAATCGGCTAATTGCATGTATCTGGGAATTTCGCGTGTGAACCCTTCCACGAACTTCACGATGCGGGAGGGGCGCTCGGCCAGACGCTTCCGAAGCTTTTCATTCTTGCCGCAGATGAAGATCAATTGAACGTCAAGGCTGGATTCATCAATGCGGTGAAAGATCTCGTCCATCTTTTCCGAACCCATGCCGCCGAACAAAACGATGCCCGTCGGACGCGCCGCGTCAAGCCCCAGGCGCCCCCGTTCGGCACTGACATCGACCGCTGGAATATCGTAGAACCTCGGGCTCAGAATCATGCCGGAGACGCGATGCGCGGAACTTTCCGGGCTGATCTCGCGTACTTGCTGTAGAGCCCGGTCGGTGCCGCAAATGAAGATCTGTTTCTGCCGCTCGATCCAGAAGTGGGGCGGGTAGTCGGCCATGTCGGTCAAAACCGTAACGAAAGGGATGAGGGGATTCACCTTTTGCAGCGCCTGCCACATGGACCGGTCGAAATTCGGAACTAGCGAGACCACCATGTCTGGCGGATTGGTGCTCCAATACTTCGCCAATTCCCGCACTTGCGCCGGGTGGTAGAGGCGAATGATGCCATGCATCATCGGAAGAATCTGAGCGGTACCAAGCGTCCAGCCGTTTTCAAGGATACGATTATAGATGTCCTCCAGGCGCAGTCCGGTGAGTTTGCGGAAGATGTCGAGATGATCGAGCACATCCTGCAAATCCACCAGGCGAATGTCCCATTCGCGGTTCTGTTGCTGGATGACGGCCTCAAGCGCGGTAGCCGCGGCGCGATGGCCGCCCCCCGCATCGAAGAAAATGAAATCGACGGCTGGTCTTTTTGCCACAGTGTAGTCTATCCGTCATTGTAACGGGCGCGATGAAAAAACAAATTGATTCACGAATGTTTGTTGCTATTTTCAACTGGTTGTAACCGAAAGAAGAGTAAAAGGAGACATGCGCTCAAGCCGGCTGCTGGCTGACAACGTCCTGGGGTACATCGCCACACGCGACTTAATCGTGATGCGGCGCTGTAACAACTGGATGGCGCCGCGCTGGTTCCGGCTGTGGATGATTTGCGCGACGCGCGGCGGCGACGGCTGGCTCTGGTACGCGATTCTCTCGGGGATCTTGCTGTTTGGCGGCGAATCGCGGTTTTTGGCCGCGGGCTCGTCGTTTCTAGCTGGCGCAGTTGGCATTTGGGTTTTCCTTTTCTTGAAAAAGGCGGCGAATCGGCCGCGTCCGTGCGCGATTTCCGAACATGCATGGGCGACGCTGCTGCCCCCCGACCGGTTTTCGTTTCCAAGCGGGCACACGATGACGGCGTTCGCGGTGACGACGCCGTTGATGTCGCACTACCCGGAACTGTCGCTTGGCCTGCTTTTCTGCGCGGTAAGTGTCGCCATCTCCCGCATCGTAATGGGCATGCACTTTCTGAGCGACGTGGTGGCGGGCGGGCTTCTCGGCGCGTTTCTCGGCTATCTGAGCATGGCCGTTATTTGAGCTGGACGAAGATCCATTCGGTCGCCTGATCGCCATCGTTGCCGATGGGGATTCCTCCGGCGGGCCGCCAATGCGTCTCCCCGTCGCGCAAACGCACCGCGACGGCGGGCGTGGCGAAGACGGTCTCACCGGGCTGTTCGCGGGGCTGGATAGTCGTTCTCAAAATCCGGACTTGCGAATTTTCCAGTTCGGTCTGGAACCTCGGCGCCGGTTTGGGCGACTGAAGGTTGGCGTCGCGAGGCGGATTGTCCTTCAACTCAATCTCAACGATGCGAATCGCGGTACCGCCCGTATTTTCGCTGGTGTGCAGGCCGACGCGCGGATCCCAGCGTACCTCGCCGGCGCGAAAGGGAATGTTCTTGGCGATGCCGGTTTCCTTATTGTCGATGCGCAGCGTGCCGCGGTCGAGGTGGATCATCACGCGGTTAATCAGGTGAACATGAGGACGGCTCAACTGGCCCGGAATATTGGCGGCGCGAACCACGCGAACCCATTCGTTTTCGACGACGAGCGGATTCTGGGCCAGGCAAGCCAGACCGGCCATCGTCCAAAGGAAATAACGCATGACAAGGACGCTATCATATATTGAACGCGAGGGCCTATGCGGATTCTAATTGGGATTCTAATTGGGATCTCCCTTTGTTTGGCTTGGAACGCCGCCGCTGAAGTACGGCCCAAGCCCGTGGCTGATTTCGTCAATCTGGTCCGGGCGCTGCCGCCGGAGTTCCATGCCGATCTGCTTTTGCGCGTGGCGGATTCGAAACTTCTGCAAGGCCACGCGGAATGGCGCCGGGAATTGTTGGAGGAAGCGTTTCTCATTGGACAACGGGTGCCGGAAGCGTGTCCGTCGGTGGGCGGGTTACATACCGATAGCCGGTCCCACGTTACTTCCAGCCAGTTCGGACTGGACGCGCTGTCGCTACGCTTGCGGGCGATTGAATGGCTGCTTCCCAGCGATCCGGGGCGGGCGGCGGAAATGTACCGTGAAACGCCGATTCCACCACTACCGGCGCTGACGTGCCAATCGGCGCAGGTCCCGGACTTCGGAACATACTACAGGGTCCTCGGCGCGGTTCATAAAGCCGGATTCACGGCGAAGGAACGGGAGCGAGGCGAGCCGGCCGCCCTATTAAAGGGAGCGCTGGGTGCGCTGCAATATCCCGGGCAGGTAGAACCGCTGGGGCGGGCGATATTGGCGCTGGACGTTTCAACCGCGGAGCGCCAGGAACTAGTGGACGCGTTTGGGGTCGCACTGGCCCAGGTAGCGCCATCGGACCGGCCATTCTTGAGACACGAGCAGAGTTTGCTCGGATTGGTAATCGACGCAAAAACGAAGGGGCTGACATTGACGGCGTTGTTGCGCGGTTTGCATGGCTACATTTCCGCGCACTTGGCCGGGCCGCGCTGCACGATCAGCATTGAGCGAATGATCAAAACGGAGAAGGGTAAGTTCTCTAAACTGGCGGTGCAGTTCATGGCGTTGGCTATTGAGGCCGGCAAGCAGAGTCCCGACGCGGCATCGGTGGCGATCGGGAGGTTGCAACCGGAACGGGACGCGGGGAAGTGGGACGATGGCGATTTCTGGAAGTCCACGAGGTCCAAGGAGGTTCTGAACGATCTGAAATGGCTGAATCACGGGAATCGCAATTTGCCGGACAATCAGCGGTTCTGGACGGCGGAAGAGCGGCTATCGACCGAGTGGACGGCCCGTTATCAAGAGTTGCAAAAGCGAATCGAAGGTTGGAGAGCGGACGAGGAACCCGAGGCGATCGATCACTTCTGGATGCAGTCTCATGCGCTGCACGCGGCGACCCAGTTAGTTCCGCCCGGCCCAGGAAAGGCATTGGCCATGCGCCGGTGGCTGACTCATTTTGAACAGGGCTACCAGCCCGGCCAAACTCAAAATGCCTGGTTCGGAATTCTGCGCCGTGCGCTGCCGTCATACAAACCCATGAGTGGCGCCTCCAACGGGCTTGAGGAGTTGTTGGCAAGCCGAAATCCGGTGGTGGCGGCGTACGCGCAATGGGAAGTCCTGGCCGGGCGATGACACAATGGAAGTGATTGGACATACTCACCAAGCCGCGTGCGCGATTTGAATCCCTGTTGGCGGCGCGGCGGGCGGCCGCGCGGGAACACGAACGGCGTCATCATGCGTTTGGCTATTTACGCCTGGCCATCGGCGCCATGCTCGCCTACAGCGGATGGCTGGCGCTTAGTTCGCCGGATGACGTCCCATGGCCCTTTCTGCTGCAATTGATGCTTTTCTCCGCCGCGACCGTCCTCCACGCCAAGGTAATCCGGCGGCTGGAATTCGCTCAGCGCGCGGTTCAGCACTATGAGCGTGGGCTGGCTCGATTGAACGGCGATTTCTCGAAATCGGCGTCTCGCGGCGAGCGGTTCGCCGATCCTCACCATCCGTTCTCGGGCGACCTGGATCTGTTCGGCGCCGGCGGTCTATTTGAGCGGCTGTGCCATGCGCGGACCAGGGAAGGGGAGTCGATCCTCGCTGGTTGGCTATTGCGGATGGACGGGCCGCCGGCGGCGCCGCGCCGTCTGGCTGCCGCCGCCGAATTGGCCGATCAATTGGAACTGCGGGAGCGCCTGGCCGTATTGGGGACGGACCTGAAGTCGGCGCTGCATCCGGAGGCTCTTCGCGCTTGGGCGGTTGACGATTCGAGACTCTTTCCGAAGGCCGCCGGCTGGCTGTACGCCGCGAACTTTTTCTCTCTGCTTTGCGTTGCCGCTGCTTTCTATTTCTGGATTCTGAGTCCATTGGCATTGGGGGCGCTGTTTTCGGCGGCTGTGATGTGGGGGTATCGGGGCCGCGTGGCCGAGACGCTGGAATCCACTTCTCAGGCCGGTATTGATTTGCGGGTTCTGGAAGGGGCGTTGCAATTACTCGAAGAGTCAAAGTTCACCAGCGAACTGCTAACCGAAATTCAGCGGCGAATCCGGCGCGAGGGCGCTCCCGCCAGCGAGCGAATCGCTCGTTTGGCGCATTTGGCGGAGTGGATCGACTCGCTCGATAGCGACATATTCAAGTTCCTGAACTATCTCTTCCTATTCTCGCTTCACTTCACCAGGGCGGCTGACCGTTGGCGCCGCGAGAACGGTGAAATGGTCGACCCCTGGCTGACCGCCGCTGGCGAATTTGAAGCGCTGAGTTCGCTCGCGGCTTGGCAATTTGAGAACCCCGATACCGTCGCGCCAGAATGGACCGAGGGCGATCCGGCATTGACTGGTGCGGCGTTGCGCCATCCGCTCATAGAACGGCAAAAGGCTATCGTTAACGACGCAAAGCTCGATTCGGAGTGCCGGCTATTGCTCGTGAGCGGATCGAACATGAGCGGCAAAAGCACGTTCCTGCGAACCATCGGGCTGAATACCGTTCTGGCCCACGCTGGCGCCACTGTCCCGGCGGGCGCGCTGGCGATTTCGCCGCTCAGCCTTGGCGCTTCGATTCGCACGGTCGATTCGCTGCAGGAGGGTGCGTCGCGATTCTACGCCGAGTTGCAGCGGCTGAAAGCCATTGTCGATCTATCCAAGAAAGAACGGAAGCTCCTTTTCTTGCTGGACGAGCTGCTCAGCGGGACGAATTCGCATGATCGAAAAATTGGCGCGGAAGGGATTGTCGAAACGCTGCTACGCAACGGCGCGATTGGCCTGGTAACCACGCACGATCTGGCCTTGGCGGCCATTGCGGAGAAGCCGGAAAGCCAGGCGGTCAACGTACATTTTGAAGATCAGATTATCGGCGGCCGCATCCAGTTCGATTACCGCATGAAGCCGGGTGTCGTCAAAACGAGCAACGCGCTGGCGCTGATGCGGGCCGTGGGGCTGGATGTTCCGCAACGGTAATTTTCCATGCTGAAGAACTTCTTTCTGTACCTGTCGACGCAGCGCGCGATCCGAAACTGGATGGAGAATTCTTCGACCGCCCGGCGGTTGAGCGGTCGATTCATCGCGGGGAACCGGTTGGAAGACGGGCTTGCCGTAATCCGGACTTTGCACGCCCGGGGGATTCTCACCGCGCTCGATCCGCTGGGTGAAAACGTGACCACGGAAGCGGAGGCATCCGCCGCGGCCCGGAGCGCCATGGCGGCGCTGCGAGGCGCGATTGCTCAGGAAGCCGGCGCGACGGTCTCGATCAAGCTCACGCAATTCGGGCTGGACCTTTCGACGGAGATGACGCTAGCCAATGTCTCGCCACTGGTCGCGCTGGCGAGGGATAGCGGATCCCGGGTGGAAGTGGATATGGAATCGACCGCCTATACGCAGCGGACGATTGAAGTGCTGGAGGCATTGGCCGCAATTGGTCCGGTCCGCGCGGTCATCCAGGCGTATCTTTTTCGGACAGCGGGCGATATTGAACGCCTGAACGCCTTGCGAATCCCAGTCCGCCTGTGCAAGGGGGCTTATAACGAACCGCCCGAACTGGCGATGAAGCGGAAGGCCGATGTCGACCTAAACTTCAAACGGATGGCGACCCTGCTCCTGGCGAAGGGCGCTTACCCGGCCTTCGCGACTCATGATCCGGCGATGATTGAGCAAATTCTCAGCCACGGGCCGGACAAGGAACAGTTCGAATTCCAAATGCTTTACGGGATCCGGCGCGATTTGCAGGAGCGCCTGCGGTCCGAAGGATGGCGCGTCCGGCTCTACGTTCCTTACGGCGAGGCGTGGTATCCGTACTTCATGCGCAGGTTGGCGGAGCGTCCCGCCAACGTCTGGTTCGTCGTCAAAAGCTTGGCGAAGTAACAAATTACCGGACAAATCCTCTAATGCCGAACCGGATGGACTGCCGATACGTACTATAGGGCAGATGTTTCAAAACGATTTGCCGCGAATCGTCTGCGAAGCGGCAACCAAACCGCTGGCGCCGGAGTCTATATAAGCATGAAGTATTGGCTGTTCTTCTCGGCCAAGATCGCGCTCGCAGCAGCCCTTTTTGTAGGGATCTGGTTGGCAATGGTCGCGCTCCTTCCTGATCCGGCGATCAACAAATATATAAAACTGGAAAGGTTTGGGCAGGATCTCACCTGGACTACCGCGATCTTCGTTTATTTTCTAGCGGTTGCCGGTACGCTTTATGTAATCGTGCTGGACCAGCGCTATCGCTGCCGATCCTGTCTTCGACGGCTCCGAATGCCGGTGAATTCCGGTGCCTGGGACCAGATGCTGCGCATTGGAACGCCGCAGGTTGAGTACATTTGCCCATTCGGCCACGGAACCTTGAATGTGAAGCTGGTACATTTCGCCGGACGCGAAGGGGCTGACTGGCGGGAACATGACGACAATATCTGGCGGGAGCTCGAAAGTCTCTCCAGCGGTGACCGCAAGTAGTTCCAGTTGCGCTCTGTAAACAGCTATCCCCGGCCGGCATGTGCGAAAATAGTGGCCGGAACACTATGGCGAAGAGCGATCCGCTCGTAAAGTCCGATGGTAACGGTGTGCCCCGGAAAATCAGGGCGCCAACCCCGTATCGTCTCTACCTTCTATATAGCGCAACGTTTCTGGGGGTCACGTTGCTGGTTTTCGGCGCGTTCACCTACGTTCATTACTCGAACCTCATTGACGAGAAGTTGAAGGACGGTCCCTTCCCGAATACGTCGATGATTTTCGCAACCCCTCGCAGCTTGAATGTGGGCGATGAGATTTCCCGCGACGAAATCCTTCGGACCCTGCGAAACGCCGGTTACGGGGAGTCGAAGGCGAATCGAATGGGATGGTACAACCTCCGGGCCGACGCTATCGAGGTTCTGCCAGGCCCGGATTCTTACTTCGATCACGAGGGCGGCGTGATTCGCCTAGTCGACGGAAAGATAGCCAGTATTATCTCCCTTCGCGATAACACCGCGCGCACCGCCTACTCCCTGGAACCGGAACTCATCACGAATTTATTCGACCAGAAGCGGGAGAAGCGCCGCCTGCTGGCGTTTGACGATTTGCCCAAGCCATTGGTCAATGCCATCGTCTCGGTCGAAGACAAGCGCTTCTTTGAGCACGCCGGATTCGATCCATTGCGAATCGCCAAGGCTGTCTACATCAATATAAAGAAGGGGCGCAAGGAAGAAGGCGCCTCGACGCTGTCCATGCAGTTGTCGCGTAACTTCTGGCTCAATCTGGACAAGAACTGGAAGCGCAAGATTGAAGAGTCGGTGATCACGCTGGTCCTGGAACATAAGCTGTCGAAACAACAGATTTTTGAATATTACGCCAACATGATCGATCTCGGCCGCCGGGGCAGTTTCGCGATCCGCGGCGTTGGCGAAGCCTCCCAGGCTTACTTCGGTAAAGACGTCCGGTCGCTCACTTTGCCGGAGGCGGCGACGCTTGCGGGTTTGATTCAACTGCCCAGTTTCAGGAATCCCATCCGCTGGCCGGACCGGGCGAAAAGCCGCCGGAATGTTGTGCTGCAACTGATGCGCGACAACGGCTATATTTCGGATAAAGAGTTCGCCGATGCGGCGGCGTCGCCGATGACCATCGTCAGAAGCGGTGGCGATTCCGGGGACGCGCCCTACTTCGTCGATCTGGTAAACGAGTTCCTGAATGAGTCTCTGGCCGATCACGATTTTACGACGAGTTCTTATCGCGTCTACACCACACTCGATACCGATCTGCAGCAGGACGCGGTGGAGGCCGTTCGCGCCGGCCTCGCCGAAGTGGACAAACTGTTGGAGCGCCGTAAAAAGAAAAACGCCGGTGGAGCGCAGGTCGCCCTGATCGCCATGGATCCGTCCAACGGTGAGATCCGCGCCCTGGTGGGCGGGCGCAACTACGGACTTTCTCAATTGAATCGGGCGGTGGCCAGACGCCAGCCCGGCTCCAGTTTCAAACCCTTTGTCTATGCCACGGCCCTGAACTCAGCCATCAATGGCGGCACGAATATTTTTACGCCCACCTCGACAATGGTGGATGAACCGACGTCCTTTTGGTTCGATGGCAAATCCTATGAGCCTAATAATCATGGCAACCACTATTTCGGGACGGTGACGCTTCGCACCGCGCTCGCCAAGTCATTGAACATTCCGGCGGTAAAGCTGGCCGAGGCCGTCGGCTACGGCGAGGTGGTCAAGGTGGCCCGTTCCGCGGGCATGAATCTGCAGATTCGGCCCACGCCGGCGTTGGCGCTTGGCGCCTACGAAGTCACGCCAATCGAAGTCGCGGGCGGATACACTGTCTTCGCGAATCGGGGTCTATTCAGCAAGCCCAATTGGGTGCGAACGGTCCGCGACGATGCCGGTTCGGAGATCTTCGCGCACAAGCCTGTCCGGCGCCAGGTATTGGATCAGCGTATCGCGTATCTTATGACCAGCATGATGGAAGAGGTCGTCCGCTCCGGGACCGGCGCGGGCGTTCGCTCGCGTGGGTTCGGTCTGCCGGCGGCGGGCAAGACAGGGACTTCCCATGACGGTTGGTTCGCCGGATACACCACTAAATTAATCTGTGTCGTTTGGGTCGGATTTGACGATAACGAGGAGCTGAATCTGGAGGGCTCGCAATCGGCGCTCCCCATCTGGACCGAATTCATGAAGCGCGCGCACACCCATCGCGCCTACCGGGGAGCGGGACCGTTCGCGATGCCGGATGGCATCGTGGCGGTTCCCATTGATCCGGCGAATGGTCTGCTGGCTTCAGCCGGAAGCGCCAACTCACGTAACGAAGTATTCGTTACCGGAACACAGCCAACCGGGGTTTCTAATACCGGCGGAGGCTCGGGGACGCAGGTCGCCAGTTGGGATGCTCCGGTGGAATCGGCTTCTTCCGCTTCGGTGTCCCCTGAGGGACGCGCCCGCCAGCGCCGGCCCGTCGCGGTCGAGCAGCGGCGAGCGGAGGGAGAATCGCGCGCCGCCGCGCCGCAACCGGCGGCCGATGAGAAAAAGGGCGTCTTCGGTCGAATGGGCGATTGGTTCCGGCGGCGGGGCGGCAACTAAGCAAGTCCGCCTCCCGCAAGCCCCTCCGTAGCGTTACACTGTTGGCAAAGGAGGTGCATTCATGAGACTCCAGGCAGTACCGCTCTGGTGCTTTCTTCCAATAGCCGGCTCATTGATCCTTTCCGCCCAACAGGCAAGTAATGATGGGTTGAAACTGCCCGCAAGAGAGTCCTCCGTCACTGGCGCGTCCGCGCCGCGGCCCAACCTCTCGCTCGAGCAGCGCGGCGACATTTTCATGGCTAGAAAAATGTACCGGGAGGCGGTGGAAACCTATCGCCAAGGGCCGTCGGACTCGGCGATTCTGGCGAACAAAATCGGCATCGCCTACCACCAACTGACCTTTCTTCCGCAAGCGCGCAAGCAGTATGAGCGTGCGCAAAAAATCGACGCCGGTTATTCTGAAGCCATCAACAACCTGGGCACCGTTTTCTACGCCCAGAAGAACTATCGGAAGGCGATTAGCCGGTACAAGAAGGCATTGAAAATAAATCCGGCGTCGGCATCCATTCACTCGAATCTCGGCACCGCCTATTTCGCCAGGAAGAAATACCAGGACGCATTCACCGAGTATCAGACCGCGCTTTCGCTCGATCCGGAAGTCTTTGAACACCGGAACTCTCACGGCGTTTTGCTCCAGGAGCGCAGCGTCGAGGAACGCGCCAAATTCCACTTTTATTTGGCCAAAACTTATGCTAAATCGGGACAGACGGAACGTGCTCTGCTTTACATCCGGAAGGCGATTGAAGAAGGCTTCAAGGAACGCAACATGTTCGCCGAGGATACGGATTTCAAAGCGATGCTGGCGTTGCCGGAGTTCCAGGAGTTGATGAAGTTGGAGACGCGTGCCCTCTAGTTGGCTCCTGCTCTTTGTGATCGTTGCGGGTTGCGCGCGGGAACGGACGCCGGCCATGCGGCGCCTGGCAATTCTCCCCATTGAAAATCTCGCTTCCGATCCAGCCATGTCCGCGGATGCCGCGGCGATTCAGTTGGCCATTTGGGATGGGCTGCAAGCCCAGTCCGCTTTGCATGCCGTCCAGGCCACTCACCGCCGTGACCTGCCGGAGTTGCGTCCGGCCTACGTCGTCGATGGCTATGTCGCCTCCGGCCGGTTCCAGCTTCAGCTAAATAATGAGCCCGTAACTTGCGCCGGGACTCTTGCCGATTGTGCGGCCCGCCTCGTGGCCGACATTGCCAGCCGCGTTGGCGTTACGCCGCGCCGCATGCCAACGGTGGCGAGTCTGCGCTTATTGTCGAGTCCCGATACTTCCGGCCGGTCGCCGGAGGCCTTGGAAATGGCTGCCAGGAACGACCCGTCATTTTCGGCCCTGTGGCTGGTGTGGGCGGTTGAAGAGCAAACGCGCGGTGGCGTAACCGCTGCCTTGGCCGTGTTAAATCGAGCGCCGCTCGCATCCATGCCGCCCTTCGACGCCGCGCGCGTTCGTCTGCGCCTGGCGGAGTTGAAACAGGACCCGTCCGCGCAGTCGGCGGCGATGGTCGCGCTCGCGCGGACCTCCCCGGCCGACATGGATTTGCAGGGCAAGGCCGCCCAGATAGCCGCGTCGGGGCGGGACTTCGCGAACGCCGCGCAGATCTATGACCGATTGATTGCCGCCGCCCCTGACCCTCGATTTCTCAACCAGGCCGCCTATTTGGCGGCGTTCATGGGTGACCGCGCCAAGGCGGAGCGTTACGCTGGCGCAGCCCAAGCGGCGGCGCCTAACGATCCGACGTACGGCGACACGCGCGGCGAGATCGCTTTTTTCTTCGAAGACTTCGCCGCCGCTTCTCAGTACTTCGAACAGAACGCGAACCTCAACATCGCGTTTTTGAATGGATTGGACCTATGGAAAGCCGCAGATGCGGCCCGGAACGCCGGTGACAAACCGCGCGCGGCGGCCCTGTTGGGACGATATAAGGATTTCCTGACCAAGGCCGGCCTCCGCAACACTTTGGTGTTGCAAGCCGTCTGGGATTGGCGCGGTGATGCACCGGAATCGGCCATCGAAAAACTACGCGCGGCAACCGATTCAACGGAGCGCGGAAAGGCTCTGTTCCTGCTCGCGCTAATGGCGTTGAACAAGAGGGATTTCGCCGCCGCGCAGGCCTACCGGCGCCAGGTGGAACCGAACGCCATTGAGTCCGCTTTCCTGGGCAGTTTGATGGACGGAACGCCGCTGCCCCCAGCGATCCCATTTCCAGCGGAGGCCATCGCCGCGCTTCACCACTATTTGCGCGGCAATAACAAAGCCGCGCTGGATTCCTACGCGATTGCCAAGGCGAAGATAGATCCGTTCGCCGAAGGCCAATGGCGAAAACTGGAGGCCGCCCTGAATGGCCGGAAGGCCCAAGGTCTGCTGCCAGCCTCGCCCGACGATTGGCTGGCGGTCCTGCTACGGTAGCCGCGACCATTACCGGCACGGGTGCGCCACTAACAATTTCCACCGTTACCGACCCGCGACGGCATGCGCTTCAAATGTCATGTGCAAAACTATCGGTCGAATCAATAGAAGCTAAGTGAAATCATCTGAATCATCTCTGTCCGCCAGGCAAGTCTCCGTGACTGCGGAGTCTATCTGGGCCAAACCGCTGACTAAGCCCCAGGAGAAGGCGCTTGATAGAGTTGCCATGAGGCAGACGGACGCGGATGTAGCGCCAATCGATTATTCCGCCATTCCCGCGCTGACAGATAAGCAACTCGCCCAGTTCCGGCATCAGCCCGAGTAACTGGCGGCAGTCTGCCTGGGTGCCGGCGTTTTTGAATAGCTTTAGAAACGCGGCCGCCTATGTCGCGCAATGACAGGCAAATAAGGGGGCGGCTTCGCCCGCTTTCCCGGAAGCGCCGCGCCAACGCCCGCTCGCCCTCCCCAAGAAGAAGACAGTAAATCGCGCCACCGCTCCTGCCGCTGAGGCTCCTCCTCTTCGTGCCGACGCCCTCGCCGGCACGAAGCCTGTTGCTGCTTGTTTCGTTCTTTCTCATCTTGCTGAAAAGCAAACGCGCGGTACGTTCGCGGCCTGCGGCAGCAAGGTATCTGATCTCTCCTACCCAGCCCCCCCTCTCGGCCAAAGCGCCGAAAGGGGGGATCGCCGTTACCCGCGAGTTCCGGTTATCCCCCGGCCCCGGCCCCCCAAAGGGGGTTCCAGAATTGCGGAAGGAAGTGTATTGGCCTCCGGCAGGATCGAAGGCGGATCGGAGCCGCGCCGATTGCCGAGGACGTAATGCATTGTTGAGCCAGCTGGACAACTTGCAAGCCCGGTTCGGTCCAGAAAATTCACCGGATCCCCGCCAACATACGGATACCGATTCCAGGATCCAGGATCGGAAGCCCCGCCGGAGGCCTCATAAGGATCGCTAGAAAGAAACCTACCAGATAAGCCGGCAAAATATCGCTGGTCCGCATAATCCAACCCCTCGACAAATTCGCGGGCTGGCACTGGCTACTTCCCGGAGTGATCTACGACTGGCTCCCCAATCGTAATTGTCGCAAAATTTGGTGGTTCAAACTGGAAATGGCTCGCACAAGGTAAGATGCAGAGGCCCCGTATTCTGAACCGATACACAATTACCGCCGCCATACTGTCGTTAAGCTGGAAGCGCCACTTCCTCGAATTGGCAAGGACTTCGGGAATCAAATCCTTAGGCCCTCGTCCGGAATTCTCGCCATGAAATCGGCGTCCTTCGCAAAACCTGTCAAGTGGGTCCCACGCACGTTTCAGGGAACTCGCTTGACCTTAAATTACCGTCTCTGAGAGTATACGTATTACGGAAGTGCTGTCAACGCGTCCATCCCCGATGTTTTTCCACCATGCCCCTTACAATCGCTGTTGCGATGCCCAGAAAGAAGTACGGCCCAACCAGTTTCGGGGAACGCCTCCATAATATCCGTAAGGCCCGCGGTTTCACTCAGGTCCAGTTAGCCGAAGCCGCCCGCACCACCCAGCGCGCCATCTCTTATTACGAAACCGAAGTCGGCTTCCCGCCCGCTCCCGCCGTCATCGGCCTGGCTAAGGCGCTCGACGTCACCACCGATGAACTCCTCGGCGTAAAGCCGCCCAAAGTCGAACGTATTGATGACGATTCCGAAGCCCGCCGTCTGTGGAAACGCTTCCATCTGGTCGCCGTTCTCGCCGAGCGCGACCAGAAGGCCGTCATTCGCCTGATTAACTCTTTAGCCGCCGTCAGCAATGGAGTCCGCCATGGTCACTGATCTCGCCGCCAAACAGCAGCACGCCCATCACCTGCTCGCCCGCCTCGATCCCGACAAACTCGACGCCGTCGTCCATCTGCTCGAAACGATGGTGCCCGGAGACGAGGACGACACCCTCAGCCCGGCCGAGCAGAAAGCCATCGCCGAGGCCGACGAATGGCTCAAGCACAACGATCCCATTCCGCATGAACAGGTACTCGCCGAACTCGGCCTGTCCATGGCCGACTGGGAACGAATGAGCAACGAGCCATAGCGCGCAGGCCGGTTGCGGCCCCGAACCCACCAAACACACCCACAAACTCACGAGCCGCAACCGAGTCCGTTGTGCGCGAGTAACGGGAGGAACAATGGCCAAGCAAATCGTCTGGACCGAACAAGCCAAGGCCGACGTCCGCGCCATCGAGCAACCCATCGCCCTGCAAATCCTCAGGACGCTCGGCCGCTACGTCCGAACCGGCGAGGGCGCCACCAAGCCTCTAAAGGACATCCATCCGCCCATGATCCGCCTGCGCGCTCAGCAACACCGCGTATTCTTCCGCGATCACGGCGGCCATCTGGAGATCACCCGTGTCCTCGACCGTAAAGAAGCCTATCGCTGACCTTCCTGTCGGCACTCCGGTCCTGCGGGCGTCGTGCTGGTGGGCCGCAAAAGCAGCGGCCCGGCACGCCGCCCGCCGGCAGGGGCAGCGCGGGTGACCGGAAGAAAATCACTTAAAGAATTTGGTTTGCTTCCGGCAGGGTGGAAGGCGGACTGGAGAGGCAGCGCGGGGAGTGGCGGGAGGACATAACGAAAGTTATCCGAACCGCCGGCCCCAAAAACGGGGGCCGGTCCCCGCGCGGCGCGGCGGTTTCCGCTGTCGCCCGATAACTTTGAATTATGTCATCCCCGCCGTGTGATTTATCGGTCGGTCCGCAGCAATCGTTTGGTCTACCCCCTGTAATCCCCCTCAAGGGGGATTGCTTGATGCCGCGCTGCGCGCGGTAAGGTCTGCCGGTCAATGTTTGGACCGTCTTACGCTCTACAGGCCAAGATCGATAGTCACTTCAGATAGTTGCGGTGTTTTCGACACTCGCACTTCTCGGCGTATCTTGAATTCATCTAAGATCAACAATAAATACTCGCCATCCGGCACGGCGCTAATTTCAAATGTCCCGTCGCTCTTAACGGATTCGTACCTGGTATATGTTCCGAATAAACTCAAGATCCTAACAGTCAGCTTCATCGGTTCGGGCAATTTACCAGATATCCTCCCGGCTAACTCGCTGTATCGGTCAGACGACTCACCCCATTTTGTCGGTGGCAATGAAACTACTAATAGAGACCGCGCCGAATCCACTGTGAACTCAGTCTCCGTCGAATCATGAAGACTCGCGAATGCTCGAACTCTACAGCTGCCATACCTAAGCAGGATCGTATTCGGACCTGGACCCGTCACCTCTCTCCGATCAGATCCATCGCCTTTATTCACCGTTATAGTGAGAGAATAGTTCGGCAGCCTTCGACCGTGCCAGTTGATTAACTGTACATCGACGGTACCTGATTGCAGTAAAGCTTGCGGCTGGGACCGTAGAACAATGGAAAGACTCGTCAAAACCAGTAATCGGACAAATAACATCAACATATAGATCCAATGTCATCCTTGTCACTTTAGCGTTCCGAAACATTCTCTTGAAAACGCATCCGTAATCTCTATCGATCCGCGCCTGTTCGGAGAAAAACCAGTCTCATTCAACGCTTGCTGAATGACGCCGTCTTCAAATCCCATGAAGTGAATTACCTCGTGCATAACGAGCGCCGCCGTGCGAGCGGCGGAGTAGGTGTTTACGTTTGACGGTCTTACAAAGACTACGCCAAGTCCAACTTGATTCAAACCCAGCATCGCTGCCGCTGTTCTTCTCCCTCGTCCATCACGAGCAAATGCATCGGCAACTGTATACCCGGACATGGTGCCACTAACAAAATTCGGCGAGTTCCGGAATAGCTCATTCCAATCTGTGCGGCCAGCTAAGCCTTCACTATCTGTCCCATCGTAAAATGTCAGTTTTTTCGCCGTATCTACCATCGATTGTGCCGGCACCCTTCCACCGGTCGCGCCGCCTATTGCGTCAATCGCACTTTGGCATGTCGACGGAATTGTCCCTGCGAAAGCCGCACCCAGATTTACTGCCGCAGCCTGCCGGGCCAGAAGAGCCTGTTGTCTGGCGCTGAGCGGCGGTACGACTCGGCCTGGCGGGGTTTGATTATCGCCAGGAGGCTGAGCTTCGAGCGACGACCCGTTTACCTGCCCTGATCCGCCTCCACATCCACCGCCCCCCAACGGTACACAACTATTACCGGTAGGCCCGACTCGAGTACCCTCTGGACATCGGGCAAAGAGCCCAGTCGGATCATTAGAATTCGCCGAATCCCCACCAACATACGCATATCAATTCGCCCCGCTCCCCGCCGGATCCGCCGTCAAGAACCTCCCGCTCAACCCAGCAAAATATCGTTGATCCGCATAATCCAGCCCCGTCGTAGCATCCCGATGATAAGTCCCGAACTTATCCACATTCCCAGCCGTAGAACCACCCATCTCCTCCCCATACGGCAAATAATCATGCTTAGTCACCGTCGCACAATCCGCGCAACCCCGCGCCACCACCGAACCCAACCGGTCATGAACCACCGAAATCCCATTCGCCCGTATCAGCCTCCCTCCAAAGTAAACATTCTCTGAAGGACTAATCAAGGCAAACGGCGAAGCCGGCACCGTATAAGTGATCAGCCTCTGCCCGCCTGCCCCATAAAAATACACCGTCTCCGCGCCGGAAGAAGCCTTCTTCCAAACTCGCTTATTATCCGCCAAATAACCATCCTGCTCCACGCCGCCCGGCCCGGTCCAACTCGACAACCGGTTATCCAAATCATAACTCAGAGTCGCGTTGCCGCCCAGCGTCGGCATCTCGTCGGTATTGCCATTGGCGTCAT